>Ga0233423_10000041_pt1 | contig 80080 bp, 91 predicted proteins | sample Watercolumn_Mata_FD_180713 | JGI IMG/M metagenome (GOLD analysis project Ga0233423, IMG submission 180713) | Freshwater microbial communities from Lake Matano, South Sulawesi, Indonesia - Watercolumn_Matano_2014_112_MG | ecosystem: Environmental > Aquatic > Freshwater > Lake | place: Indonesia... | reverse complement strand
CAACAAAATCTTTAAGAGCCTTTAAAAATATTGTATCAGAAAAAGAACATGGTTTCACCCTCCTGGAATTAGTAGTGGTAATTCTGATTATAGGTGTCCTTGCCACCTTAGGCTTTACCCAATACGGAAGAATGGTGGAAAAGTCATGCGGTGCTGAGGCAAAGCAGATTATAGGAGATATCCGTAAACTTGCATTTGCCTATTATTTAGAGAATGGCACATTTACTGGCATTGCTAATGCCAATCTTAACATAGGAACAGCCTCAGATCAGATTCCCGGCCCGACCATAAGTGCGTGCAGATCTTCGCATTATTTTTGGTATTATGCCATCAAGCAACCTGGCGAAGTACTCGACGTCTACGCGCAACGGTGTGGAACAGCAGGCAAGCCGCCGGCAGGTAACACAAGTTTTTACCTGAGGTTAATGGTAAGGGAAGATAGTTGTTGTGTTGGGGTCGCCACTTGGATTAACCCCTATAGTTACTAACTCCACCCATTGAATCATACAATCATAACGCATAATTAAAAATCATAGCAAAATCATAAGCGCTTTACATAACTCACTAAAATAATCTATTTTAGTCTTTGTTTCCTATTTTTTGTATCTTTCAAAGAACGCAACTGCCTTTTCTGCTACCTTATCCCTTTCCTGGTCTGCGATAATAATGTGGTAGGAATCTTCAAAGAGTACGACTTCCTTGTCTTTTGAGGCAATGCGCTCGTAGATATAGTAGGAATTCTTTGGGCTGGTTACGTCGTCGTCTTTTGCCTGAAGGAACTGAATTGGGGTATTTACTTTATCCAATATAGACATAACATATTTTGCCAGGAGATGGTTTTGGTACATACACGATACGGGGATTACCGGATACCCGTAAAGATGGACTTTGCTGTAATCAAATAAGCTTGAGTCTTTATAGAAACTTTCTACCCGCGACCTTAACCTTTCATTTTTTAGGCCGTAAGGGTATTCTTCTTTCAGGTAAAACCAATACTTTAAAGGTGTCCTATAGACAATGGGCAGGAGAACCCTTAGTTTTGGCGTGCCCCAGCCGTCAAAGAATAGGGTGGGTGAGAAACAGTTAACCGCCTTTATTTTCTGAGGATGCTCATAGGCAAGCAGTATCCCTAATAAAGCTCCGAATGATAAGCCTCCCACAAATATGTTACGATAAGAGCCTTCGTATTCCAGGAACTCTTTTTTTATCTCGACATAAATCTGCTGCCAGGTTTTTCTTTTCAGCACAGAAATAGATTTGTTGTGGCCCTCCATTAAAGGGCAGGCTACAGAATAACCCTTCTCGTTTAAACGCTGGGCTATAGAGCTCATCTCTTTGGCAGTGCCGGTGAGGCCATGAATAAGAAAACACAGATTGTCATCGCCTTTTAAGAAAAAACTTGAGTCAGGAATGTTTACTTCATTACTGCAATCTTCTTTAAGTGAGAAAATAATCATAATTTTCTTATTATCGTGATAATAGAATCAAGGTCTCTATCTTTTAAGAAAGTGCTTGTGCTTAAAGTAATGTGCCTTTCTGCGAGATACCGGTTATTCGGGCAAATTTTATTTCCCACTATATCTTTCAAGTAGTCATAATCTGTGATTGCGCAGGCGTAAATTTGGAATACCCCTAATCCCGAATTTCTAAACACATTGAGAGTCTTTTGGCGCTTGAGCGGCTCATCAAAAAGCAAGGTCAGGTAAGGGTAAGTAGCTCGGTCTTGTGGAGACTCTGTAATGAACTTTATACCCTTAACCCCTTTTAGCCCCTCTATATAACCGGCTGTCTTTTGCCTTTGTTTATTTATTTCTTTCTCCAGGCGCGAAAAACTAACGTGGCCGATTAACTTCCTTATCCTTGAAACTTTATGTAGGGGAAAGTCAATAGTAAAATATTCTGTTAAGGCTCTTAAAGGTTGCCCTTGTAGATTCCAGAAGATTTGCGGTAACCTAAACACAAACCAGAAGAGTTGTGGCCTATAGAAGAGCCAGTATCCGAACAATTCCAATATTTTTACACCCTCTCCAATATAATCATCTTTTACCAGGCGGCCTATCGCACTATTAATGTTTTCGGTATATTCTGCTTTCTTGGCAACCAATGCCCCTCCTTCATAGATAGTCAGGCCTTTGCCACGGCAGAGGCTGAAAAAAGAAAAATCTCCGAGCGCGCCCACTCTATTACCTTTATACATTGCTCCCAAAGACTGGGCGCAATCCTCAATGATAAATATTTTGTTTTTTTCGGCTATCTGCCGCAGCGTTTCAAAATCCAAGGGTATCCCTCCCAAATGCACTGCCACGATAGCCAAAATATCGGCACTTTGAGAGCATAATTCCTGCAGTTGCGGGGTATCAAAATTAAAATTATCCTTATTGATATCGCATACCTCGACTTTAAGTCCGGCTCTGTTTATTGCCAGGGGCACAAGGGGGCAGATAAAAGAAGGGATGATAATGGTTTTTTTATGAGATAAGCTTTTCAGGCTCTCTAAGATAATATAGAAAGCCGCAGTTCCGGAACAGGTAACCCGCGCAAAAGGCGCATTCAGATAATTCTTAAAATCATCTTCAAGCGAGCCCTGCCGCTTTTCTTTCAGAAGAAGAGATAAAAAATCTTTGGCATAAAGGGGAAAGCCTGCTGTGGGAGGGATTTCTTTAAATACGTTCATTTTTCAGCTATTTTATGATAAAATGTTGGGAAATTCAAGATGAAAAACATCACCTATAAAATTGCAGATTCTGTCAGCCAGATTAAAAAAGAGGACTGGGATTCGGTATTCGGGGATATCCCTGAAGGATACCAGTTTTATAAGACCCTTGAAGAGTCAAGGCTGGAAGATTTCAGTTTTTATTATATAGCATTGTATCAACAAGATGCCTGCCTTTTAATTGCGCCAGTATTTATTACTGATTTCAACTTAGATATTGCCGTCAACGGATTCACTGAAAGAATAATACAGGGTATCCGTAAATTTAGCCCGCGATTTATGGTTATCAAGACCCTCTTTTGCGGTTCCCCTTTTGGAGAACACGGCGCTTTAGGCATTAGAAAGGATATAGAAGACAAAGGCGCCCTCATTGGCGAGTTAATAAAGATAATGAATGAATTCTCCAGGTTCAAGAATACCCCCCTTATTATCTTTAAGGATTTTCTAAAAGAAGAAAGCCTATTATCGGATTCGTTAGGTAAATGCGGATTCTTCAGAGTAAAAAGTTTCCCTTCCGCTGTTACAGAATTGAATTTCAGCTCTTTTGATGAATATCTAAAGAGCCTGGGGCATTCTACCAGAAAGAACCTGCGCCGCAAAATCAAAAAGGCTTATTCTCAGGGCGATATTCAAGTAAAGATAGCAGACCGCGTTGACGATATAATTGACGATATACACAGGCTTTATGTAAATACCTATCACAGCGGTGCAACCAAATTCGAGAGGCTGACTAAAGAATTCTTTATTAATGTGGGTAAAAACCTGGCTGGGCAGGCTAAATTCTTTCTTTATTATGTAAATGGAAAACTCGGCGCTTTTAACCTCTGCTTTGTGCACAGGGATTTATTTATTGATAAATTCATCGGTTTCGATTATGATATATCAAGCCGATATAATCTGTATTTTGTGAGCTGGTGTTATAATATAGAGTGGTGTTTAAAAAATTCCATACGCTTTTATCAAAGCGGCCAGACCGATTACTATCCTAAGATAAGGCTTGGAGGAAGACTCATCCCCCTGTACGCCTATTTGAAATATAAGAACGTGGCAGTAAATTCTTTTCTCAAGTTACTGGCAATATTCTTAAAACCGGAGAATTTTGACCCGGACATAAGAGACAGCGCGAATGTTTAAGAAGAAACTCACCCTCAAGATATTATCGGTCCTTATTTTCTCCGACCTCCTGGAAACATTTACCCAATTTTGTTTTAAAAAAAGCACATTTTCACAAAGCGAATTCTATATAACCGGATTGCTTGATAGCGTAGTCTTCTTGAAAGGGGTTTTTTCTTCCCCGTTTTTATGGGTCGGGCTTTTATCGGTAGCATTGACATTTATCATCTGGTCAACTATCCTTTCCAAAATAGATTTAAGCGTAGCAGTCCCCATAGCGAGTTTCAGTTACATACTCGTTCCCTTAGTTTCAATTATTTTCCTGCACGAAAAAATAAGCGCCTTAAGGTGGCTGGGGATATTTTTTATATTGGCAGGGGTAATATTTGTATCGCTGAGCAGCAGAGAGAAGGAAGCTAACTTAGAATGAAACCGGGATTAATTTTTATTTTATCTTTGATAGCGCTTACCAGTATCTGCGACACAATAAACCAGCTTTTCCTCAAATCCGCAATAAATTCCTTAAAGATTTCGCTCACCGCAAATATCGTTAAAATACTGCAGTTCATTATCAGGTTAATCCGGACTCCGCGGGTCTGGGTGGGCTTCTTGTTCAGCGTATTATCCTTATGTATCTGGCTTTTTGTGTTGTCAAAAGTGGATTTGAATTACGCTTTTTCTGCAGATAGTATGCATTATATCTTTATCGCTTTTGCCTCAAGGCATGTGTTGAAAGAGAATGTCGGCTTCAAGCGTTGGGCCGGGACAATCTTTATTATTATAGGAATAATTTTAGTAAGTTTAAGCTGAGAGAAGGGCCTTTGGTTAAAACTGGTAGGTTATTCCGGCAAGCGCAAAATAGGTATTTATGCCGGTATTAGGGTGGTCTATCCCGGCGTTAGAAAGGTGCCGGAAGCGCCCCTCTAATGTAAAAGCGGTATTCTTGCAGAAGAAATAATGGAAACCGAGCCCTCCCTGCTCAATAAAGTTAAATTGGGTGGACTGTTCTTTAGTGTGCTGCGTCATATAAACCATACCCAAACCTCCCTTGATATAGGGCTGGAATTTCCAGGTCTGCGGTAGGATACCCATCTTCAGAAAGAAGGATGTCCCTATTTCCGCATTGGCGTCAGGGCTAGATATAAAGGAAATAAAGGGTTCAATCTGAAACTGGAGTAGTTGTTTAGGATTAAAATTTAATTTGCGGGTTAGGGGCTTGAGGTTGAAATCAAAAGCAGCCAGAAAAGGGTAGAGATTATAATTGTCTTTGGTGCGTAATTTTCCCCAGCCAAAGCCCGAGAGGTATTCTATTGCCTCAAGGCATTTGGGCTTTGCCTCGTCTGCCAGGGTTAAGTCCGTTATTAGAAAGAGTAAGCCTAATAATATAATAAAAAAACCAATTTTTTTCATTTAATTGAATTATACATAAAGCCGCTTAAAATGCAAGAAAAATTTTAGCATTTATGGTAAAATAGGTTAAGATTGCTTAAGATGCCAAAGAAATCTTTTATTCTATTTTTGGCTGGCCTATTTTTCTTAAATTATAGCGCCTTATATTCCACTGATAGCGTTTCCTTGAATTCCCTGATTGACGAAGCCTTAAAAAATAATCCGCAGATACAGGCAGCCAAATTCCGCTATGCGGCTGCAAAGGCAAGGGTAAGATTATTGCGCACCCTTGAAGACCCCAGATTTGAATACGAATACGATAAAATCACCGCGGATATGGATGCTGTAATGCGCGGTAAGACCGGCCCTATGCGCACATTTGCCGTCTCTCAAGGGATTCCCTTCCCCACTAAATTAATCCTGCGAAAACAGGCTGCCCAGAAAGAGGCGGACTCCTTTGAGCAGGAATATAAGGAGACAGAGTGCAGGGTGATGAAAGAAGTAAAAGAGGGGTATTTCCAGCTCTTCCTGAGCAGCAAGAAAATTTTAATCACTAAAGAAAATCTGGATTTATTGAAACAATTCATTGAAATTGTTAACAGAAAATATTCGGTGAATAAAGCAAACCAGCAGGATTCCCTGAGAGGGCAGGTAGAATACTCAAAACTCTCCAACCAGATTGTATTGCTGGAGCAGGAAGAAAAAATTTCCCGCTCTATGTTAAATTCTCTTTTAAGCCGCCAGCCGGATGCGCCGGCGGGAATCCCCGAAGAAAAAGATGATAAGAGCCTGGAATTGAATGAGGAAAAAATCCTTAAATTAACCAAAGAGAACCGGCCGGAACTGAAATCATTTAAAGAAATGGTCAGGAAATCGGAGATTGATTTGGCGCTCTCCAGACAGGAATACCTGCCGGACTTTATGTTAAAATACAGGCGCGAAGAAAGAAACGGTCGAGCCGGCGCCTGGTCGGGAATGCTCGGCGTAACATTTCCCCTGTGGTTCTGGGAGAAGCAGGATTCGTTTGTAAAAGAGGCCAAGGCAAACCTTGAAGTAGCAAGGGCAGATTACCAGGCGACCGAAAATACGGTTTTGTTTGAGGCGCAGGCAAGCTTCGCAAGATTTGAGGCAGCGAAGAATTTAGTCAAGATTTATGAAACAGGAGTCCTGCCCCAAGCGCAGGCGGCTTTAGAAACGGCAAGGCTTGGATATGAAGCAGATAAGGTAGATTTTCTGGATTTATTGGATAGCCAACGCACTTTAAGGGAATTCCAGATGGAATATTTTGAATCTTTGGCAAATCTTGAGATTGCGCTGGCGGATTTGGAGCGCTCCGTCGGTGTCGGTATAGAACTTAACTAATAGAGCGAGGTAAATATGAAAAAGAAAAATATTTTTATATTTATTTTGTTTATTATCCTCGTAGTATCTGCCATAGGATTTCTTTTGAATCAACGGTATGAAACCCCCGCAGCGAAAACAAGCAGAAAAATCCTTTATTACCGTAACCCTATGAACCCGCAAGTAACTTCCCCTGTCCCGATGAAAGACCAGATGGGAATGGATTATGTCCCGGTTTATGAAGAAGAGGCACCGGCTGAAGAAGGCGCTGTTTTTATCAGCTCTGAGAGGCAGCAACTTATCGGTATAAAGAAAGAGAGGGTTGAAAAAAGAAAATTAATATATCAAATCCTTACTGTAGGCAGGATTGCCTATGACCCGGAATTATATGTTGCGCAGGAAGAATACCTCCAGGCATTAAAGACAGCCAATGCCACGAAAAACAGCGTCTTAGCTTCTGTAACAGAGCAATCCAATTCGCTTCTTCAGGCGGCGGAAAGAAAACTTCTGCTCTTGGGAATGAGCAGAGACCAGATACAGGAATTAGCCAGGCAGGGAAAGCCTGAAGAGAACCTCTATTTACCTATCAGCCAGGATAAGGTCTGGGTATATATGACAATCTATGAATACGAGATGGGCCTGATTAAAGAAGGATTGCCGGTTGAGATAGATGCGGTTGCTTTTCCAGGTGAGGTATTTAAAGGTAAGATTGCCTCTATCACGCCGGTATTAGACCCCCAGACCCGCTCGGTTCAGGTAAGGGCAGAAGTCCAGAATCCGGAGAATAAACTTAAGCCTGAGATGTTTGTAAATGTTAAAATAAATGTGGACCTGGGAGAAAAGTTAGCTGTTCCTGATGAAGCGGTGATAAATACCGGTAAAAGGACTATAGTTGTGGTTAGCAACGAACAGGGGAGCTTTTTTAGCCGCGATGTAAAATTAGGCCAGAAAGCAGAAGGCTATTATGAAGTTCTGGAGGGGCTAAAAGAAGGGGATGCCGTGGTTACTTCGGGTAACTTCTTGATTGATTCTGAATCGCGGCTACAGTCTGCAATAAGCGGTGAACATAAGCACGGGCAGTAGGCTATGGGTAAATTAGTCGAGAATATCATTGAGTTTTGCGCAAAGAATAAATTCATCGTATTCCTTTTGGTGGGGATGGTGACATTAGCCGGGGTTTATTCAATGCTCTCCGTGCCCCTGGATGCCATACCCGACCTTTCTGATACCCAGGTCATTATCTATTCGCGCTGGGACCGTTCTCCGGATATTATCGAAGACCAGGTTACCTATCCCATAATAACCTCAATGTTAGGTGCGCCAAAAGTTAAAGCCGTCAGAGGGTTTTCTGATTTCGGGTTTTCCTATGTTTATATTATCTTTGAAGACGGCACTGATATATACTGGGCGCGTTCAAGGACGCTGGAATATTTAAGCAAGATTATCCCGCGCTTGCCGCAAGGCGTATCAGTGGAATTAGGCCCTGACGCAACAGGCGTGGGCTGGGTATTTCAATATGCTTTAGTTGATGAAAGCGGCAGGCACTCTTTGGCAGATTTAAGAAGTTTTCAGGATTGGTACCTGCGCTATTATTTACAGTCTGTGCCCGGCGTTGCTGAAGTAGCCACAGTCGGAGGCTTTGTCAGGCAGTATCAGGTCAATATCAATCCCAATTCCCTGTTAGCCTATAAGATTCCCTTAATGCAGGTTATTGAAAATATCCGTAAAGGTAATAATGACGTGGGAGCAAGACTAATTGAATTTACCGGCACAGAATATATGGTCAGGGGCCGTGGTTACATAAAATCCATAAAGGATATAGAGGATATTGTTGTAGGAGAAGGAATGAACGGGGTGCCTGTAACCATAAAACAGGTTGCCAATGTTACTCTGGGCCCGGATATAAGGCGCGGGGTTGCGGAGTTGGATGGAAAAGGCGAAGTTGTAGGCGGGATTGTGGTGATGCGCCATAAAGAAAATGCCTTAAATGTCATAAATAAAGTTAAAGAGAAATTAAAGGAGATTGAACCCGGCTTACCCAAAGGCGTTAAAATCGTTACCGCCTATGACCGTTCAGATTTAATAAAGGCATCAATCGCAACGGTCAAAGAAAACCTCACTCAAGAGTTAATCATTGTCAGTTTTATGCTTATTTTCTTTTTACTGCACTTGCGTTCTGCGCTTGTTCCCATTATAGGCTTGCCTATCGCCGTGATTATTGCCTTCATACCGATGAGTTGGATGAAGCTCACCTCAAACATTATGTCCTTAGGTGGTATTGTCGTAGCTATCGGAGATATGGTGGATGCTTCCATTGTTTTTGTGGAAAATGTGCATAAGCGCCTGGATGAATGGGCAAAGGGTCTGCGCGTCGGTGCGCGCGATGAAATTGTAATTGGCGCAATGAAGGAGGTAGGGCCCCCGATATTTGCCTCGCTTGTAGTAATGGCAGTTGCTTTTATGCCGGTTTTTACTCTTGAGGCGCAGGAGGGTAGGCTCTTTAAGCCCCTGGCCTTCACCAAAAACTATTCTATATTCTTTGCCGCCCTCTTAGCCATAACCTTAACGCCTGCCCTGGTTATGGTTTTTGTAAGAGGAAAGATTATTTCAGAAGACCGGCATCCCATTAGCAAGTTCTTGATCGGGCTATATCGGCCTGTGGCGCATTGGGCGATTGAGCACCGGAATTTAGTGGTGGCGGTTGCCCTGATAAGCATGGTGGTTACTGTTCCGGCGTTTCTGATGATGGGTTCGGAATTTATGCCTCCTTTGAATGAAGGCACTATCCTTTATATGCCCACCACATTACCCGGCCTTTCTGTAACCGAGGCCACAAAATTATTACAAACCCAGGATAAAGTCCTGAAATCCTTTCCTGAGGTGGAGCGGGTATTCGGGAAGGCAGGGAGGGCAACCAGCTCAACCGACCCGGCGCCATTTTCTATGATGGAGACAACCGTAGTGTTAAAGGACAGGAAATATTGGAGAAAAGGCTTAACCTGGGAGAAATTGATTGAGGAGATGGACAGGAAGATGAAATTTCCCGGCACTACCAATGCCTGGACTATGCCTATAAAAGCGCGCATTGATATGTTGACTACGGGAGTGCGCACGCCCGTGGGGATTAAGATTTACGGCGCAAATTTAGATGAGATTGAAAAAATCGGCACCCATATTGAGCAGGCCTTAAAAAAGGTAGCGGGCACCCGCAGCGTTTATGCCGAAAGAGTGACCGGAGGTTATTTTATTGATTTTGATTTAAAACGCGAGCAGCTTGCGCGTTACGGTTTAACTATCGAAGAGGCCAACGATATCATTATGTCTGCCATCGGCGGAGAGAACATTACCACTACAATCGAAGGCCGGGAACGTTATCCTGTAAATGTGCGCTATGCACGTGAATTAAGGGATGATATTGAAAGGCTAAAGCGGGTCCTGGTTTCTACGATGAGCGGCGCGCAGGTTCCTCTGGCGCAGCTTGCCGATATAAAGATAAAACTCGGGCCTTCAATGATTCGGGATGAAAATGGATTGCTCAGCGGATACGTATACGTAGATATGGCAGGCCGGGACGTGGGTAGTTATGTAAATGACGCCAAGAAAGCGGTGAGGGAAGAGATAAAACTGCCCACCGGATATTCGCTTAGCTGGTCAGGCCAATACGAATATATGCAAAGGGTTAAAAACAGGCTAAAGATTTTTGTGCCTTTGACAGTTTTTATCATCTTTATTCTTTATTTCTTTACCTTCCGCTCTATAATTGAGACCATAATCGTAATGATGTCGGTTCCTTTTGCGCTCATAGGCGGCATCTGGTATTTATTCCTGCTGGGTTATAATATGAGCATTGCGGTCTGGGTGGGCTTGATTGCCTTGGCAGGCGTGGCTGCTGAGACAGGTGCGATTATGATTGTTTATTTGGATGAGGCCTATTCCCGCAGAAAAAAGGAAGGAAAGATGAATAATCTGCAAGACCTGTATGACGCGGTAATGGAGGGCGCAGTGCAGCGGCTGCGGCCCAAACTGATGACGGTAGGAGCAAACATCTTTGGGCTTATGCCGGTAATGCTTAGCGTAGGCACAGGCGCGGATGTAATGAAAAGGATAGCTGCGCCTTTGATAGGCGGTTTAACCTCATCAACGATTTTAACCCTAGTTGTCTTACCGGCAATTTATACTATCTGGAAATATCAATCAGAGATAAAACATTTATCTAAAGAGAACCCGATAGAAGGCTTAAATAGGGAGAAAATCCGGGATGAATCCTAAGATTATTTCTTTATTGATTTTCATTATTGCTTATTTACTTTTTATATTTTTACCAAAAAAAAGAACCCACGTTGCTATTTCCGGGGCGATTTTACTTATTTTATCCGGGACACTTTCTTTTAAAGAGGCATTTTTAGCCATAAACTGGAATGTGATGGGGATATTTGTCGGGACGCTGATAGTTGCGGATGTCTTTATGGAGAGCCGCGTCCCGGCTTATATAGCAGAGATTATTGTAAACCGCGCAAAAAATACCGCTTGGTCAATATTGTTTATCTGCCTGTTGACCGGGCTTATTTCGGCATTCGTAGAAAACGTAGCCACGGTTTTGATTGTTGCGCCTATCGCCTTGTCATTAGCTAAGAGATTAAAAATCAATCCAATAAATATGATGATTGCCATTGCCGTTTCAAGCAACCTCCAGGGAACAGCCACGCTGATAGGAGACCCTCCCAGCATGCTTTTGGGCGGCTTCGCTAAAATGAATTTCGTAGACTTCTTTTTCTATAAAGGAAGGCCAGGCATATTCTTTGCAGTGGAATTAGGCGCATTGGTTTCGTTTGTGGTTTTATATTACATATTCAGGAACCATAAAGAGAAGATTCAGCTGGTTAGCGTTGAGAAGGTAAAATCCTGGGTGCCGACGATTATTCTCATCTCGTTAATCTTTTTGTTGGCAGTGTCTTCATTCTTTGATACGGACTTTTCTTACATGGCGGGTATAATTTGTATGGCATTCGGCATTATTTCAATGCTCTGGGAAAAGTTTATCAATAAATCCTCTATTGTGGAAGGCATAAGGTCTTTGGATTGGGAGACTACATTTTTTCTCATAGGTATTTTTATCCTGGTTGGCAGCATTACCTTGACCGGATGGATTGATATCATTTCAAATTTCCTTTCCGGATTAATAGGCCAGAATTTATTCCTGGGTTATACGCTGCTGGTTTTTATTTCAGTAATCCTTTCCGCTTTTATAGATAATGTTCCATTTTTAGCAGCTATGCTGCCAGTAGCGATTTCTATGTCGGATAAACTTCATATAAATCCTTCTTTGTTTTTATTTGGTCTGCTTATCGGAACAAGTTTAGGAGGGAATATCACTCCTATTGGGGCATCCGCAAATATTGTTGCCTGCGGCCTGCTTAAAAAAGAAGGCTATGAAGTTAAATTTAAGGAGTTTATGAAGATAGGCTTACCGTTTACCCTTGCCGCAGTAAGCGCGGCTTATCTATTTATCTGGTTTATCTGGAGCAGATGAAAGGAGGGCTTATCCGCTATGGATACATTCCATAATATTATTAATGTCATAAGCTTTACCTTAAATATCATCGGCGCTTTAATTACCATCTGGGGGATTATTATTTCATTGTTTGAATTCTTGAGAAAAGAAATATTTGGTAGAGAAGAGTCAATACAATTAAACGAGGCTATCCGCGTAAAGTTAGGCAGTTATCTAGTCCTGGCTTTGGAGTTCTTTATCGCCGGAGATATCGTCAAGACAATTATTACGCCTACCTGGGAAAGCTTAGGGATATTGGGCGCGATAGTAGTAATCAGGACAATATTAAGCTATTTTTTAACCAAGGATTTAAAGAAGATTTAGAAATGAGAAAAGACCGGGTTTGCAGCAATTGCCGGGATAGATTCCTGAAAAGGCCGTTTTTCAAGAATAAGACATTTATTGTAACCGGTATTTCCGCCGCACTTATTTTATCCTCGTTCTTCATTCCTTTCCTTGTGCCGTTTCGCAGAGGATTCCTGATGTATTTAAAGACCATTTGGTGGGCGGTAGCCTTAGGGTTATTTTTAGGCGGATTGATTGACTATTATATTCCAAAGGAATACATTTCCAAAATCCTCGCGCGCAAAAAAACCTCGGCAATATTTAATGCGGTATTCTTAGGATTCCTGATGAGCGCCTGCAGCCACGGGATTCTAGCGCTATCCATACAGCTGCATAAAAAAGGCGCTGCAAACCCTGCGGTGGTAAGTTTTCTTCTTGCCAGCCCTTGGGCAAACCTTACTATAACTATAATGTTAATCGGTTTCTTCGGGCTAAAAGGCTTATTTATCATCCTTGCCGCTATTTTAGTTGCGCTTAACACGGGTTTTATATTCATATTCTTGGAAAAGAAGGGGTTAATTGAGAAGAATAAAAACAGCGTAGAAGTATCCGAAGGATTCTCTATCTTAGGTGATGTAAAAAAGCGCCTTAAGAATTACAGATTGAGTTTCAAGACAATAATTGATGATTCTGGGGGTATTGTTGCCGGAGTTATTTCTCTTTCTGATATGGTATTATGGTGGATTATTCTGGGAATCCTCATTGCAAGCTTTGCCGGCGCCTATATCCCCGTGCATTTCTTCCATAGGTTTATGGGCCCGACAATAGTGGGCTTAGTTGTGACTCTGGCTCTTGCTACAATAATAGAGGTGTGCTCCGAAGGTTCTTCGCCGCTTGCCTTTGAAATTTACCGCCAGACAAACGCCTTGGGAAACAGTTTTGTATTTTTAATGGCTGGCGTAGCCACGGATTATACTGAGATAGGCCTTTTGTGGAGTAACGTGGGCAGGCGCACTGCTATTTGGCTTCCGGTTGTCACAGTGCCGCAGGTGGTTATATTGGGCTATATTGCCAATCTGATTTTTGTATAAGGAGGCGGAGATGAAGTTAATACATATTTTAATTTTAGCGGCATTTTTAGGATTAAATACGGTTTACGCCAACCAGGAACATCATATGGTGACTGAAGAACAAAAAAGCCCAGACTCTAGGGGAATCTGTCCTGTAACGCATGAGCCTGCATCAAAAGAATTTTCCTATACATATGAAGGTAAGGCCTACTATTTCTGTTGCCCGATGTGCATAGAAGAATTTAAAAAAGACCCCCGGAAATATATTTCCAAGATTAAGGAAGTAAATTTAGAGGCATTTCAATACGGCTTTTCTCCGGATCCCTTGGTAGTTAAAAAAGGGGATATTGTAAAGCTGGATATTACATCGCGCGATGTTACGCACGGAGTATATATAAAAGAATACGGCATAAATGTTACGGTCAAGAAAGGAGAACCTAAAAAAATAGAATTCCTTGCCGATAAAGAGGGTAATTTTGATATTGTCTGTTCTGTTTACTGCGGTACGGGGCATTCCGGGATGAGAGGCAGGTTAGTCGTAGAAAAATGATTGCATTTTTCAAGGATAAGAAAAATCTTGTAATACTATTACTTGGCGCGCTTTTTATTATAAAGATTCCCGGCGAAGGCCTGAGGTTTGCTTTCTGGGTCCTGGCAGGCATATTTCTTTGTTGCGCCTTAGATTTTCTTATAAACAGATTTTTCCTAAAGAAGAGGGTTTTCCCTAACAGCGCAATAATCAGCGGGTTTATCCTGTCGGGGATCCTGGATTATTGGCAGCCCTGGTTCATTTTAGTCACCTTTTCTCTGTCAGCGATAATTTCCAAACATGTTATAAAATTTAACCATAGGCATATCTTTAATCCGGCAAACTTTTCCTTGTTTTTTGCAACGCTCTTCAGGATACCGCTTACCTGGAATATAGAGTCACATATTTTCTTAATCGTAGTCTTCGGCGTATATCTTGCCTATTCCTACAAAAAGATTTCTCACATCTTAGGTTTCTTGGTTTTCTTTATTGGTCTATTTGCTGTTTTCAAGACAAATGCAGCAGGGCTCATTAGCTGGTTCTTTGTTTTTATTATGCTGCCTGAGCCAAAAACCTCAGGATACGGGGTTTTTAGAGGATTTATCTTTGGCAGCATTGCCGGCACAACCTGTTTTTTAATGCTTAGATTCATGTTTGGGCTTGACCCTTTTGTTTCCAGCCTGTTTATCGCGAATCTATCCAGGTCCAGAATCCCCTTGACAAAACTCTGGGGGGGGGTAAACTAATAACAAATGAAGAAAAAAGCCTTTACCCTCCTGGAATTAGTAGTGGTAATTCTGATTATAGGTGTCCTTGCCACCTTAGGTTTTACCCAGTACGGAAGAATGGTGGAAAAGGCAAGAGGCGCTGAAGCAAGGATGATTATAGGAGATATCCGTAACCTTGCAATAGCCTATAGGTTACAATATGGGTCAATAACGGGTTTGCTTGACGCTGATGTTGGGATAGGACAAGCTTCAGACCAGATCCCTTGGTTTTGCAGAAGCTCGCATTATTTTTGGTATACCGTAGGAAATGGCAACGCTGTCGACCCTGTAGTTTATATTAGTGCATATCGTTGCAGCGCCGACGGAAAAGCTCCCCAGGGTCCCTCAGGGACAAACTACCTTAGGCTTCAGGTGAATCTTACCACGGGCGCAGATACTTGGATTCAGGGTGGAATCGGCGGTTATTAATTTTTTGCTTGACAAATGATACTATTATGGTATCATTTAGCTATGAAGCTGATTACCAGGGATACGGATTATGCCATAAGGGCATTATGCTTTATTGCCAAGAACAGCAGGAGGAAGATTTCGGTTTCCGAACTAGTTAAAACAATAAATACCCCACTTCCATTTTTGAGAAAAAATCTTCAGATATTGAATAAAAAAGGAATCCTGCAATCTTCTAAAGGCGCAGGCGGAGGTTTTGAGCTGGCCATTAGTCCGCAAAAAATCTTCATTATGGATTTAATGAATATTTTTCAGGGGCCATTTAAGCTTAACGAATGCATTTTAAAAAAGAAAACCTGCCCAAATATACGCATATGCGCCTTGAAGAAGAAAATAGACCGCATTGAAAAACGTATTGTATCGGAACTGAAATCCGTAACAATAGCATCTCTGCTAAAATAAGGAGCGCGCCTGATATGCCTAAAAGAAAGATAATAAAGATTAATGAAATAAAATGTAATGGTTGCGGCCAGTGTATCCCCAATTGCCCGGAGGGGGCTATACAGGTTATTGACGGTAAAGCGCGGCTTATCAGCGATTTGTTCTGCGACGGCCTGGGCGCCTGTATCGGCCATTGCCCCAAAGGCGCGATTATAATAGAGGAGAGAGAAGCCGAAGAGTACAACGAAAAAAAGGTTATGGCTAATATCATAAAGCAGGGAAAGAATGTGATTAAAGCGCACCTTGAGCATCTTAAAGAGCATGCGCAGGATGAATACCTTAAGCAGGCGGTAGACTTTCTAAACGAAAAGGGTATAGAAAATCCGCTTAAAGACGAACATATTCATAGCCTTCATAAGCATAGCGCTCACGCCTGCCCGGGAGCTAAAATAATGGATTTTAGGGGTACGCAGGAATCACGGCTCGGACAATGGCCGATTCAGCTTATACTCGTTCCTCCTTTTGCGCCTTTTCTGGACAATACCGATTTATTAATTGCTGCGGATTGCGTTGGCTTTGCCTATACGGATTTTCACGAAGGCCTGCTTAAGGGTAAAACCTTATTGGTAGGCTGCCCTAAATTTGACGATATGCAAGTTTATACAGAGAGATTGACCTGGGTTTTTAAACAGAATAACATAAAATCAGTGACTTACGCGCATATGGAGGTGCCTTGTTGTTTTGGGCTGGTAGGCGTTATTAACGGGGCGATCTCTGCTTCGGGCAAGAATATACCTTTTAAAGAGGCAGTCATCAGCATAAAAGGGGAAAGGCTCAAATGACGAATAAATGCCCCGGACAGGACGATAGGAACATTAAGGCCGAGACAATTAAATGTCCTGACTGCGGTTACTCTGTAGAGATTTTCTCTGATGAGATAAAGGTAAAATGCCCGAAATGCAGGAATTCTGTATGCAGGGTGAGACTGCCTTCTTGTGTGGACTGGTGCAAGTTTGCCAGGGAGTGCGTCGGAGAGGAAAGGTATAAACAGCTAAAAGGAGGGTAAAGATGTTTTGTTATCAATGCGAACAGACTGCCGGCGGCAGCGGTTGCACCAAAACCGGCGTATGCGGGAAAAATGAAGATATCCAGAGCCTTCAGGATTTATTGCTCTTTGGTTTAAAGGGCGCGGCTGCTTATACCTATCATGCCCGGGAATTAGGGGCAAGGGATGAAGAGATAGACGCGTTTATGGATGAGGCATTGTTTAAGACCGTAACCAATGTAGATTTTGATTTGGACCGGCATCTGGAGATGGTTTTAAAATGTGGGGCAATAAACCTTAAGGCCATGGAGATCCTGGATAAGGCGCATACCCAGAGATTCGGTAATCCTGTGCCTACGCAAGTAGAAACCGGCACAAAGGCCGGCCCGGGTATCCTGGTAACTGGGCATGACTTGCTGGACCTTTATGAGCTTTTAAAGCAAAGCGAAGGCACAGGCGTAAATATATACACCCACGGAGAGATGCTTCCTGCGCACGGCTACCCGGAATTAAATAAATTTAAGCACCTGGCAGGAAATTACGGAGGCGCCTGGCAGGAGCAGAAAAAGGAATTTAATACATTCAGCGGTGCAATATTGGTAACCACAAACTGTGTTCAAATCCCTCCGCAGAATTCCTATCTTGACAGGTTATTTACAACAGGCATTGCCGGAGTGCCTGGCGCAGCGCATATTAGGGAAAGGGATTTTAGCGGATTAATCGCCAAAGCAAAATCTTTACCCTCCTTACCGGAGGCGCCGGCAAAAAAGATTATGACCGGTTTCCACCATACGGCGATACTCGGCCTGGCGGATAAAATTGTAGGGTTAGTCAAGGCCGGCAGGATTAAGCATTTCTTTCTCATCGGTGGCTGCGACGGTGCAAAACCTGGCCGCAACTATTACACTGAATTTGCCGAAAGAATTCCCAAAGACTGCGTAATTCTGACGCTTGCCTGCGGCAAATATCGCTTTAACAAGCTGGATTTCGGAAGCGTTGACGGAATACCGAGATTGATTGATATCGGCCAATGCAACAATGCCTATTCGGCAATACAGGTAGCCCTTGCCCTGGGAAAGGCATTTAATTGCCAGGTTAATGATTTACCCCTTTCCATAATTCTCTCCTGGTTTGAGCAGAAGGCAGTGGCGATACTTTTGACGTTATTTTATCTGGGAATTAAAGGTATCCGCATAGGGCCTACGCCGCCAGCTTTTATTACGCCTAACGTATTAAAGATAATTCAGGATAAATACGATTTAAAGCTGATTACAACTCCAGAAAAAGACTTGGCAGATATACTATAATTATTGTAAAATATGGTGTCATTAACCGGTTCGTAAAGGAGGTGGGATATGGGTTGCGGAGTCTGTGGTCCGAGGAAGCCGAAGAAAAAGGCAAAGAAGAAGAAAAAGTAGTTTTTAGCCCCGCACCTTGATTAAAGGTGCGGGGTTGTTTTTAATGGAGGTGGCATATGGGGATGTTGAGGTTAATGGGGTTGTTTGCTCTTATTCCGGCAACAGTTTTGTTGACCATCAGTTTTTTCGTATTGTTTGCGCTGCGTAAGATAGAAGCGCAAGGGCTCAGGGCCTTCGGTTATGTTGTGGCTGCGCTTCTTTGGGTTGGCGTATTACTGGTTCTTTCATTGGGGCTTTACACCCTCTCTACAGGCCGTTTTGCGATGATGTGCCCCATGCAAGAATTGATGAAAGGGCATAAGCAGGGTATGATGATGCACGAAGAGATGCCTTCGATGATGCAAGGTAAGACCGATACTCCAATGATGAAACATTGACGATGCTTCCTTTAAACGCCCTTAAGGTATTGGAGAGAAGATATCTTCTCAAGGATAATGAGCGGAATATCATCGAGACCCCCTTGCAGCTATTTGGAAGAGTAGCAAGGCATATTGCCTTGGCAGAGGATAACTTTAAAGACAGGCGGCATAAACGTAAAGATATCGGAGAGAAATTCTTTGAGATGATGCGTAATTTAGAGTTTATGCCTAATTCGCCTACTTTGATGAATGCCGGAACAAGTATGGGCCAGTTATCAGCTTGTTTTGTGCTCCCTGTAAGGGATTCTATGCAGAGTATCTTTAAGGCCCTAAGCGATATGGCGGTTATCCATCAGACAGGAGGAGGCACTGGGTTTGATTTTTCGCACCTCAGGCCAAAGGGCGATTTGGTGTATTCTACAAAAGGAGAGGCATCTGGAGCAGTATCATTTATGAGCATATATGATGCTGCTACAGGCGTAATTGTCCAGGGAGGCCGCAGGCGGGGCGCGAATATGGGGATATTACGCGTAGACCACCCTGATATCGTAGAATTTATTGAGGCAAAATTAAAAGAAGGCAGATTCTCTAATTTTAATTTATCCGTAGCTGTAACAAAGAGATTTATGCAGGCCTTTTATAAGAACCGTAAGTATTCATTAATTAATCCCCGTACTAAAAAAGAAACCAAAAAGGTTAAGGCAAGAGAAATTTTTAGGCTCATGGTAAATTCTGCCTGGAGAACCGGAGACCCCGGGCTTGTTTTTATTGATGAGATAAACCGACATAACCCCACGCCTGGCGTGGGTAGAATTGAAGCCACTAATCCCTGTCTTACTGCTGAAAACTGGATTATGACCTCCGAAGGCCCTCGAAAAGTTAAAGAATTGGTTGGAAAAGATTTCTCAATTTTGGTAAATGGAAAAACCTTCTTAGTTAATAGAGGCGGTTTTTTCTCTACGGGGACAAATCCTGTATTTAAATTGGTAACTAAAGAAGGATATGAGTTAGAAGCAACTGGCAATCACCTTATATTAAAAGTCGAAAAGATCACACGATACAGGATTAAAACTAACTGGACGAAACTCAAAGATTTAACAGCGACAGATAAAATAGTTTTAGACAATCACAGAGAGTTTAAAGGATGGTCAGGCGATTACTCTGAAAAAGAAGGTTATTTAATAGGACTACTCATCGGGGACGGTACATTTACTCCGGAAAGGGCAATGCTTTATTCTTGGACAAAGGTAGAGGGCCAAAAGGAATCACGCGATTTGGCTTACTGCTATTTAAATTCTTTCCCTCACCGTAGAGACTTTAAGGGATGGATAAGAAAAGATGGCAGAGAAAGCGAACTCAAACTTTCTACTAGCTACCTAAAAACAATTGCCTTAAGATTAGGGTTAATGCCTAACCGGAAATCAATTACAGAAAAAATAGAAATATGTTCTTACAGTTTTTACCAAGGTCTTTTAAGAGGGCTATTTGATACAGATGGCACAGTAATAGGTAATCAAGCAAAAGGAGCGAGCGTAAGATTAGCACAAAGTAATTTTGAGATGCTCCAGTCTGTCCAAAGACTACTGTTTAGATTAGGAATAATATCGGTGATATATAAAAATAGAAGACCTCGTCAATGGCGGAACTTGCCTGATGGGAAAGGTAGTCGCAAGCCTTATTTTTGTAAAGCACAGCACGAACTTGTAATTTCTAATGAGAATATCCTATACTTTGCGGAAAAGGTTGGTTTCGTTGATTCAAAAAAGGCAGAAAGATTGAGAGGGATTATAAAAAGATATAAAAGAAGACTAAACAGAGAAAGATTTATCGCTACAGTAGAAAAAATTATATCTACAGGCAGAAAGGAAACCTATGATGTTTGCGTTCCGGGTATAAATAAATTTGATGCTAATGGTTTAGTAGTTCATAATTGCGGTGAATTACCTCTTTTGCCCTATGAAAGCTGCAATTTAGCTTCGCTTAATTTGTCTAAGTTTGTGACGGATAAGAAAAAATTGGACTGGCAGAAACTCTCCGAAAGTATCCATTGGGGAGTCCGTTTCCTGGATAATGTTATTGAGGTAAATAAATTCCCGCTCCTGGAGATTAAAGAGATAACTTTTAGAAACCGTAAAATCGGCTTAGGGGTAATGGGGTTTGCCGATATGCTGATTCTTTTAGACATACCTTATAATTCTAAAGAAGCGGTTAAATTTGCCGCAAGGCTTATGCGCTTTATACGCAGAGAATCCCTTAAGGCATCGGCAGAGCTTGCAAAGATTCGCGGCGTATTCCCCAATTTTAAGAAATCCGTTTATGCTAAAAATAATTTTAAGGTGCGTAATGCCACGGTAAATACCATTGCTCCCACAGGCACCATCAGCATAATCGCCGGCTGCTCAAGCGGCATTGAGCCTTTGTTTGCGATTAGTTTCACCAGGAATGTCCTTGGCGGAGCAAAGCTATTTGAGATAAATCCCTTATTTGAGAGATTAGCCAGAGAAAGAAAATTTTACAACGAGGCAATGATACTTGAGATTGCAAGGCGCGGTTCAATCCAGGGTATCAAAGGCATACCCTCGGATATAAAAGGGAAGTTCATCACTGCTTTTGACGTGACCGCTCTCCAACACCTCTATATCCAGGCGGCGTTTCAGAGGTTCACGGATAATTCTGTTTCTAAAACCGTAAACTTGCCTACCCGCGCAACAGTTGAGGATGTTAAGAGAATATACCTCTTAGCGCATAAATTAAGATGCAAAGGCATAACCATTTACCGTTACGGCACAAAAAAAGAACAGGTGCTTTCCTTTCCCGGATTAGTCACCGCTGAATCAGAATATGCCGGAGGCTGCGCCAGCGCGGTCTGCGCATAGGAGACGAGAATGCCCAGAAAAAACAGTATTCAAGAGCTAAATGCATTTGGCCAGAGTGCCTGGCTTGATAACATTAACCGCGCAATGCTTGAGTCTGGAAAGCTTAAAGAAATGATTGACTTGGGCTTACGCGGGATGACTTCAAACCCCACAATATTTGATAAGGCGATTTCGTCAAGCGCGGACTACGATGAGAAGATTGCAGAGTTATGCGAGGCAGGCAAATCAACCTTTGAAATTTATGATGAGCTGACTGTCAGGGATGTCCAGGATGCAGCAGATATGTTTTTGCCTGTTTACAAAGAGACCAAAGGCCTGGATGGCTACGTGAGCCTGGAGATAAATCCAAAATTTGCTTATAAAGTTGAAGAAACCATAAAGGAAGGCAGGCGGCTTTATCAGAAAGTTAACCGTCCTAATGTGATGTTGAAAGTCCCGGCAACCAGCCAGGGATTTTCTGCCATAGAAGAACTCGTAGCGTCAGGGCTGAATATAAACGCCACTTTAATATTTTCCTTAGGGCAGTACATTGATACAGCTAATGCCTACACCAGAGGCATAAAGCGGCTTTTAGACAAGAAGGGCGATGTAAGCAAGGTTCGTTCTGTAGCCAGTGTTTTTGTAAGCAGGATTGATACCTCTGTGGATAATCTGCTTGAAAAGAAATCAGCTGCTGCGGCTCTAAAAGGCAAGGCAGCAGTGAGTAATTCGGCGTTAATCTATCAAAAATACTTAGAGATTTTTTCTTCCGAAGATTTTAAATCGCTTAAGGAAAAAGGCGCCAATCCTCAGAGAGCGCTTTGGGCTTCAACCAGCACAAAGAACCCCGATTACAGCGATATCAAATATGTTTCAGAACTCATTGCCGGGGATACGGTAAATACCATGCCTGAGCAGACATTTAATGCCTTCCTTGACCATGGCAAAGTAAAAGAGGCCTTGGCTGCTGATGCATCTGAAGCAGAAAAAACCATCGCTAATTTAAAGAATCTGGGGATAGATGTAAATGATATTTGCGCCCAACTGCTTAAAGATGGCGTCTTTGCGTTTGAGAAGTCATTTGATTCGCTTTTAAATTCTATAGAAAAAAAGAAGAATATCCTCTGTAAAAAGTGAAAATGAGAGAAGGAGGCCAGGATGGATAAATACAGGTGTATGGTTTGCGGGTATATTTATGACCCGGCAGTAGGCGATTCAACCCAGGGGATTCCAGCAGGCACGCCTTTTGAAAAACTTCCGGATAACTGGGTTTGCCCGGAGTGCGGGGTGGATAAAAGCCAGTTTGAAAAAATGGGTTAGAGGCGACGTAAGAGAGCAAGGGCCATTGATGAATTGGGAGAAGAAAAATGAAAAAAACGGCTGTATTAGTGGAAGACCATTATCAGGTTTTAGAGGTATGGTATCCTCTCTTGCGCTTGCGCGAGGACGGAATTAAGACCGTATTGGTAGGCACCGGGAAAAAAGAATATAGAAGCAAAGAAGGATATCCTGCAGAGGAAGAGTTATCCATAAAGGAAGCTAACCCGCGTGATTTTGATGCCGTAATTATACCCGGCGGATATGCTCCGGATATATTAAGGAGGTATCCCGAAGTAAATAATTTTGTAAGAGATATGTACAACCGGGGAAAAGTCGTTGCTGCGATTTGCCATGCAGGATGGGTGCTGGCATCTGCCGGAATCTTAAAAGGGAAAAGGGTAACTGGTTTTTCCGCTATAAAAGACGACCTCATAAATGCCGGAGCGCAATTTATTGACAAAGAAGTTGTGGTGGATGATAATCTTATCACCTCCCGCAATCCTTATGATTTGCCCGCCTTCTGCGCTGAGATTATAAAAAAATTAAAAGAATAATGGCAAGGGAATTAGAGTTAAAAATTAAAGAGACAATCCAGAGGACTCCTAACGTAAAGAGTTTTCGCCTCCAGCTCGATGGAGAGGCTGATTTTAAAGCCGGACAATTCCTCTGCGCGCACCTTCTTACGGAAGGTAAATACAAGAGGTATCTTTCTATATCCAGCTCCCCTACGGAAAAAGGCTATATTGAATTTACTAAAAAGCTCACGCAGAGCGATTTTTCCAGAGCATTAAATACTTTAAAACCGGGTGATTCTCTAAAAATAGAGTATCCCTTCGGCAAGTTCACCCTTGATGACCCGCAGGCTAAGATAGCCTTTCTTTCCGGAGGTATCGGTATTACGCCTATAAGGAGCATCTGTAAATATGCGGTTGATAAGAACCTGGGCACGGATATAGTCCTGGTTTACGCAAACCGCTCAATTAAAGATATTCTTTTCAAAGAGGATTTTGACCAGATGCAGAAACAATATCCTAAATTGAAAGTTTCTCATGTGCTTTGCGAGCTGGCGCCTGGGTTTAAATCTACGGTAGGGCTGATTAACGCGCAGGTTATTAAAAACGAAGCCCCTGATTACAGCCAAAGAAAATTTTATCTTTGCGGCCCGCCCGCAATGGTAGAGGCAATGAAAAAGATACTGACTGAAGAGTTAAATTTACCCAAAGAGGCTATTATTACGGAACAATTCCAGGGTTATTAAATTTAGGAGGCAGAAGATGTCTAACATAAAAATATTGCCGGATATTTATTCAGTGGGCGTTGTGGACTGGAATGTACGCACATTCCACGGCCATACTTATTCTACGAAGCGGGGCACTACCTATAATGCGTATCTTATCTTGGACGACAAGATTACTCTTGTGGATACGGTATTGGGTTCTTTTGCCCAGGAGTTAATCGATAACATAGGACAGCTCATTCCTGTTGAGAAGATCGATTATATTATTGCCAACCACGTAGAAACAGACCATTCCGGAGCGCTGCCTGCGGTTTTGAAACTTGCGCCCAAGGCAAAGGTTTTCGGCACACAGAAATGCAAAGAAGGCTTAGGCAAGCATTATTACGGGAACTGGGATTTTCAGGTGGTAAAAACCGGGGATAAATTAAAGTTGGGCAAGAGAACCTTAACCTTTATTGAGGCGCCGATGATTCACTGGCCTGACAGCATGTTTACCTACTGCCCGGAGGAAGAATTGCTTTTACCCAATGATGCCTTTGGCCAGCACTATGCTACAAGCGAAAGGTTTGATGACGAGACAGACCCTTGCGCGCTTATGGATGAAGCGGCAAAATACTACGGCAATATCCTCTGGCCGTTAAGCGCGGTTATTTCAAGAAAGCTCGATGAGTTGCTGAAAATGAAACTTCCTTTGAAGATGATTGCGCCTAGCCACGGGATTATCTGGCGCCGCGACCCTATGAAGATAATCAATGCCTATATTTCCTGGACAAAGAATGAAACCAAGCCCAAAGTCGTGGTTATGTATGAGACTATGTGGGGCGCAACCGAGGTCATGGCAAGAAAGATAGTTGAAGGCATAACTGATGCGGGCGTGAATGTGAAGCTCTTTGATGTGACAAAGACAGACCGCACTGAGATGATTAAGGAGATGCTGGATGCAAAAGGGTTTATATTCGGTTCATCAACCCACGATAATGATATGCTTCCTAATTTTGCCGGGTTTTTGGAGTTTGTCAAGGGCTTAAAGCCGAAAAGCAGGAAGGCTGGCGTATTCGGCTCTTATGGCTGGGCAGGAGGAGCTGTAAAGGAAATAGAAGGCGTGCTTAAAGAGGCGGGCATAGAACTGGCACTGCCCGGTTTATCCGTGAAATACGTCCCGGATGAGTCAGAAATTAAACGCTGTATTGATTTTGGGCGCGATTTTGCTAAAATAATAAAATGAAGAAATTAAGCGATGAAATAATACATTTTTTCGAGAACCAGGGCTGCGTTGTGGTTTCTACCATTGATAAGAACGGGTCAGTGCATAATTCCTGTAAGGGAATAGTCAAAATAAACCGCGAGGGCTCAGTTTACCTACTTGACCTTTACAGGGCAAGGACACGCGATAATTTAATGCGCAATCCGCATATCAGTATCACCGCTATTGATGAGCATAAGTTTATCGGCTATTGTCTTAAGGGAAAAGCCAGGATAGTGCTGGAAGACGAATTACATTCTCAAATTATCAAAGCCTGGGAGGACAGGATTACCAGCAGGTTAACCCGCAGGCTCTTAAAAAATATCCGTGAAGAAAAAGGCCATCCGCGGCATCCTGAGGTTCTCCTGCCCAAACCCGAATATATGATTGCTATGGAGGTAGAGGAAATCGTTGATTTAACCCCGCATCACCTGAAATGAAAGAGAGGAGGTGACTATGGGAAACATATTTGCAGGCAGCGAAATAGTAGAGATAGGGATTCAGATTGAGAAGAACGGCAGGGATTTCTATAATACGCTGACCGGACAATCAAAAAACTCCGCTGCTTCGGATATTTTTAAATATCTGGCAGGCGAAGAAGAAAAGCATATTGCAGTCTTTCAGGGCATATTAAGCAAGACGGAAAAATATGAGCCGCAAGGCTTGGATGCTGACCAGTATTATGCCTATATGAATGCCTTAGCCAGCGGGTATGTATTCACCCAGAAAGACAAGGGGCAGGAGGTTGCCAAAAAAATAAAAAGCGACAAGGAAGCCGTGGATATGGGCATAGGATTTGAAAAGGATTCCATTATTTTTTACGAAGGTATAAAAAAGGCAGTGCCTGACTATGACCAGAAGATTGTTGACGGGCTCATTGCCCAGGAGCAGGGCCATTTAATGCAGTTAATGGATTTAAAGGCTAAAATTTAAGGAGTTCGGTATGGATAAAAATGTGTTAATATACAGCACTCCGACTTGCCCGTGGTGCTTGAGGGCTAAACAGTTCTTAAAGGAAAACAATATAACCTTTCAGGATTTGGATGTTTCTACAAATCAGCAGGCCGCAGAAGAGATGATTAAAAAATCCGGCCAGATGGGCGTACCGGTATTGGATATTGGCGGCGAGATTATCGTGGGGTTTGACAAGGAGAAGATAAAGGCATCTTTGGGATTATAAAATGAACCTGTCCGTTTTTCTCGCTCATTGATAAGTTACAATGGATTTTGTGGGTCCTGCCTTAGTTTGTTTCTCGCAGGGACGTTCGCCAGCCCCAGCGTGTCTGGCTTCACTCAGCGAAAATTCTCGCTCTGCCTGAGAGGTAATAGCGGGGCAACCCTGCCCGCTGCTGAACAAAATCAGATTTGATAATCTAGAATTTGCTCGAAAGACTATAGGTTCCTTACCGATTAACTTAGATTGCTTTCGCGGCTTTGTTGGAGCGTGCATTAGAAAATTTTTGGCACCGCTTTCTTATCTTAGCGTGCACAAGGAATTACGCCGAGCGAAAGGAAGCTAGCAAGCGTTAGTCACCTTGACCGAAAGCGAGGCGTAAGCCGCAGTCCTTCGACAAACTCAGGATTCCTCGGAGAAGGATCCCGAGCAAAGCGAGGGATGCACGGCGAAAATTTTCAGCACGCGGAGGCAAAGACGGAAAGCAATATGGTTTTAGCAATTCAAGACAGAGCAGCTAAAGATTATATAATATGTACGACTTGATTGTTATCGGTGCAGGGCCGGCGGGGATTACTGCCAGCGTCTATGCTGCCCGCAAGAAGATGGATTTTTTGGTTATTACCAAGGATATCGGAGGCCAGACCGCATGGAGCGGAGACATAGAGAATTATACTGGCTATCAGTTCATCACCGGGCCGGAGCTTGCCTCTAAATTTGAAGAGCATATGCGGCAGTATAAGATTGCGGTGAAGGAGAATGAGGAAGTCAGAGAACTAAAAAAGCTGAATAATACAATTTCGGTGACAAGCGATAAAGGCACATATAAGGCAAAAACCGTAATTATCGCCTCAGGCAAGAGAAGCAGAGAGCTTAATGTCCCCGGAGAAAAAGAATTTAAGAATAGAGGGCTTACCTATTGCGCTACCTGCGATGCGCCTTTGTTTTCCGGAAAATACGTGGCAGTTATTGGAGGAGGCAATTCCGCGTTAGATGCCGTTTTGCAGTTAATGAGGATAGCCAAGCGCATTTATCTTATCAATATTGCCCCAGAAATTACCGGAGACCCGATTATGGAGGAGGCGGTTAAAAAGAGCGATATCGTGACTGTGTTGAACAACGCGCAGGTAACCAGGGTAATAGGGGATAAATTCGTTACCGGCATAGCCATAAAGAGAGAAGGCAGAGAGGAAACGCTTGCTGTTGGCGGCATATTCGTTGAAATCGGCCTGATACCCAATTCCGAATTTGCAAAAGATATAGAGAAGAATGAATTCAAGGAAATTAAGGTAAATTGCCATAATGAGACCAATATCCCTGGAATTTTTGCTGCCGGAGACGTCACGGATGTCCCGGAAAAACAGATTATCATTGCCGCAGGAGAAGGCTCTAAGGCCTGCCTCAGCGCATTTAGATATCTCATCCAGCATAAATTTTAAAATGAAAACAAAGATTTTCTTTGCGATAATAGCGCTACTTGCGCTTGGAAACGTATTGGCTGCGAAAGAGTCCAGAAGGACGGTTAGTGTAGACTTCTTTGTGATGAGCCAGTGTCCCTATGGAGTCCAGGCGGAGAATGTTTTTTATATGCTCGGCAAGCGCCTTAAAGATAAAATGCGGTTCAACATTTATTTTATCGCTAACGAGGGTATAAAGGGAGATATCTTTAGTATGCATGGTCCTGCTGAAGTTGAAGAAGATATGCGGCAATTAGTTATCTTTAAATATTTCCCTGATAAGTTCTGGCTGTATCTAGCCAGCCGCAATACAGATTACGCCAGCCCTGAGTGGAAGGCGCACGTATATATGGCAGGGATAGATGTTAGACAGTTGCAAAGTCTCGTGGATGCAAAAGGCAAAGATTTGTTGCGGGAAAACATCAGGAAAGCAAATAGCCTCGGCGTTAACGTCTCTCCTACGGTATACATTAATGGCGAGAAGTATGAAGGCAGTTACGGTTTTCCTTCCTTATTCTTAAGGCTGGCTAAAAATCTAGATGATAAAAAAATACTGGCAGGGTTTCCGCGGTGTTTTTCCGACGCAGACTGTATTGACGCAGATTCCATAGGTATATGCCGCAATCCTGTAACCACTGATGCTAGGTGCGAACCGCTCGAAGTTTCCTTAAAAATAGTAGATGTAAAAGATAAGGCCTATATTCATGACCAGACTTATACTGCTATCAAGCATTACCTACCCAGCCTCAAGGAATCTTTTATTGATTATTGCTCGGATGAAGGAAAAATTCTGATAGATAAAAGCCGCGCGCAAACCTTACCTATATACTTGATCTCTTCTTCGGCAGAGAAAATCAAAGGCCTGAACTGGCTCGGCCAGAATAGAATAGAGCAGAACGGACAGGGGTATTTTTTAATTGACAATTCAAGAGATAGGATTAGGTTTTATCTGAAGAGGCAAAAGAAGCCAAAGGCTATGGATTTGTTCGTGATGAGCAAATGCCCTTTCGGGATAGAGGCAGAAGAGGCCATTTATCCTGTTGCCAAAAAAGCCGGGATTGACCTTAACATCCATTATCTGTCGAGTGTCCACGGACAATCTGAAACAGAAGAAAATATGGCTCAATTGTGCGTCAAAAAATATTTTCCCCAAAAATATTTCGGTTATATTTTAGCCCGGAATAAAGATATCAATAGCCCCACACGGAAAAAAGTAGCCATTGAGATATTGGGTAAAAATGGAGAGGCAATTATAAGAAAATGCCAGGACAAGGAAGGCAAGGCTATGCTTGAGAAAAATATAGTTTTTGGAGCAGAACTACGCATAAACGCAAGCCCTACCATCCTCTGGGAAAATCAGCGCCGGTTTGAAAACCTGAAAGAATTAAAGGCAGAGGTTGAGCAGTTCAAGGATATTAAGATAAAGATAGGCGGCTCGTGTAAATAAAATACTTGACAAATTTTATTTTTATGTTAATCTCTATAATGTTAATAGAGATTATAGAAATATGCAGTGTAGAGTGTAGATAGGTTAGGAGCTTTACTATGAAGATAACTTATAAAGGTGATTACGCCTTGAAGGCGATTCTGGATTTAGCCTTGCATTATGAGTCCGGAGTAACTACTATACACGATTTGGCAAAACGCATTGATGCTCCCGTTAAATTCCTGGAGCAGGTGCTCCTGGATTTGAAAAGGGCGGGTTTCGTCGAAAGCAGGCGCGGCAAGGTAGGTGGTTATTCCCTGGCAATGCCCCCTCGCGAGATAAAATTAGGCCAGGTCATAAGGTTTATTGACGGCCCTATTGAGCCGATAGAATGCGTTGAGGAGTCATATGCGAATTGTAAAGATTTATATAAATGCGCTTTTAGAGAAGTCTGGAAGGAGGTAACTTCGGCAATCTCAGGTATCGTGGATAACCTGACTTTTGAGGATCTGGCAAAGCAGGTCCGCCGCAGGGAAAAAACATTGGTGTATCAGATTTAGCGTTTTAAAACAGGAGGCTTTAAATGAAGTTAGATGAAATAAAGATTTCAAAGGCAATAATAGAGTCTTATAAAGATAAACTAATCAATGCCCTTGATACCGATGTCGCCATAGTAGGGGCAGGGCCTGCGGGAATGGCCTGCGCTTATTATCTGGCAAAAGCGGGTAAAAAAGCTGTTGTCTTTGAAAGGAAATTATCCGTTGGAGGCGGGATGTGGGGCGGAGGGATAATGTTTAATGAAATTGTGGTGCAGAATAAGGCAAAAAAAATCCTGGATGAATTCGGGGTAGAGTCGAGGCTTTATGAAAGAGGTTATTATCTGGCTGATTCCATAGAAGCGGTGTCTATGATTTGCGCAAGAACAGTCAAAGCCGGGGCCAAAATTTTTAATTTAATCAGCGCTGAGGACGTAATGGTTAGGCAAAAGCGCGTATGCGGCCTGGTATTAAACTGGACTTCGGTTGAAATGGCGAATTTACACGTTGACCCTATTACCATGAAGGCAAGGTTCGTCGTCGATGCGACGGGGCATGCCGCAGAGATTGCGCGTATAGTAGAGAGGAAGTCCGGCATAAGGCTCAACACCAAAACCGGTAGGATTATGGGCGAACAATCAATGTGGGCAGACGTAGCAGAAGACACTATTGTAAAGAACTCCAAAGAGGTCTGCAGCGGCCTTTACGCCTGCGGTATGTGCGCAAACGCCATATTCGGCGGCCCGCGCATGGGCCCGGTATTCGGAGGGATGCTTCTTTCCGGAGAAAAACTGGCAAAAGATTTGCTTAAAAAATTATGACGCTATGTTATAATGGAGAATAAGATTAAATGCCAAAAATAGCCAGAGACATTACAGAGCTTATCGGCAATACGCCGTTGGTGCGTCTGAACAGGATTACGCAAGGTTGCCTTGCCGAGGTTGTGGCGAAATTAGAATTCTATAATCCCTGCTCTTCGGTCAAGGATAGAATCGGCCTGAGCATGATTGAGCAGGCTGAAAAAGAAGGCAAAATAACCAAAGATACGGTAATCCTTGAGCCTACTTCGGGAAATACCGGGATTGCCCTGGCTTTTGTCGCGGCAGTCAAGGGGTATAAATTGGTTTTGACCATGCCTGAGACAATGAGCATTGAACGCAGGCAGCTTTTGGCTGCCTTTGGCGCTGAGATTGTTTTAACCCCCGGGCCTGAAGGCATGTCCGGAGCAGTAAAAAAGGCGGAAGAGCTGGCTAAAAGCGATAAACGATATTTTATCCCCCAGCAATTTAAGAACCCGGCTAACCCAGAGATTCACCGCCGCACCACTGCCAGAGAAATCTGGGAGGACACCGGCGGAAAGGTAGATATTGTGGTTGCTGGGGTGGGGACAGGCGGCACAATTACAGGCGTAGCAGAGGTGATAAAGAAAAAGAAACCGCGCTTTCTGGCTATCGCAGTTGAACCTAAAGATTCTCCGGTCTTATCCGGAGGAAAACCCGGCCCGCATAAAATTCAGGGGATCGGCGCAGGGTTTATTCCAGCAGTTTTAAATACCAAGATTATAGATGAGGTTATTCAGGTTTCAAATGAGGATGCTTTTAAAATAGCCGGGAGGCTTGCTAAGGAAGAGGGTATTTTAGCGGGGATTTCTTCAGGCGCAGCAACCTTTGCCGCTTTAGGGGTGGCTAAGAGAAAAGAAAACAAAGGAAAGCTCATTGTAGTGATATTGCCGGATACAGGTGAGAGATACCTGAGTACAGAGTTGTTTGTTAAATAAAGGAGAGCCTAAAATGAGAGAAAAAGTGGAGGAGGCTTTAAACAAGATTCGGCCCATGCTTATGGCAGACGGCGGGAACGTGGATTTGGTGGATGTCAGCGAAGACGGAGTGGTAAAATTGAAACTTACCGGTACCTGCGGCTGCTGCCCGATGAGCCAGATGACTTTAAAAATGGGCATTGAAAAAGTTTTAAAACAGGCGGTTCCGGAGATAAAAGAGGTTATTGCAATTTGACACGGATAGACACTGATGAAAGAACGGATATGCACGGATAAAGTTATCCGTGACAATCCGTATAACAAATCCGTGTAAATCCGTGTTAAAGACGGAGATATTATAATAATGAAAAGCATAAAAGAGATAAATGAGAAAATTAAAAAGGGGCAGGTGGTTGTAGTTACCGCCGAAGAGGTCATTGAACTGGTAGAAAAAAAGGGCGCTAAAAATGCGGCCCAGGAAGTGGATGTGGTGACTACCGGCACATTTGGCCCGATGTGTTCGTCAGGCGCGTATTTTAATATCGGGCACTCCAAGCCCAGAATAAAGTTAGGCGGCGGAACCTGCAAGCTTAACGATGTGCCTGCTTACGCCGGTTTTGCGGCAGTGGATATTTATCTGGGCGTAACTGCGATCCCAGATGACGACCCGCGCAATAAAGTCTTCCCCGGAGAATTTAAGTACGGCGGCGGGCATGTGATTAACGAGATAGTCGCGGGGCAAGATGTGCGGCTTGAAGCAACCGCTTATGGCACGGATTGCTACCCTCGTAAGAAATTAGAAACGTTCATTAACATCAAAGACCTGAATGAGGCGGTATTATTCAATATCCGTAACTGCTATCAGAATTACAATGTGGCGGTGAATTTATCGGATAAGATGATTTATACCTATATGGGTGCCTTAAAGCCAAACTTAGGAAATGCAAATTACTGCTCAGCGGGTCAACTCTCCCCGCTTTTAAAAGACCCTTACTATAAAACAATAGGTATCGGCACAAAGATATTCTTAGGCGGTGGGATAGGTTTTGTTGCCTGGCACGGCACGCAGCATAACCCTGGCGTCCCCAGAAAGAGTAACGGAATACCGCAGGCGCCAGCAGGAACGCTTGCCGTAATTGGCGATTTAAAACAGATGAAGCCAGAGTGGCTCGTAGGGACAAGCATGCTTGGTTATGGAGTGAGCCTGACTGTAGGCATAGGTGTTCCCATACCTGTATTAGATGAGGAGATAATTAAATACGCGGCAGCAGGCGACGAAGAGATTTATACCCAGGTTGTAGATTACAGCGCAAACTACCCGCAGTGCGTTCCCGGTTCTTTGGGGGAGGTAAATTATGCTCAATTAAAATCCGGCAAGATTATTGTGCAGGGTAAGGCAGTAGCCACCGGGAATTTATCCAGTTATTCCAAGGCACGCCAGATTGCTGAGGAATTAAAGTCCTGGATTAAAAAAGGCGATTTTGTTTTAACCGAAGCGGTTGCGCCTTTACCCGGGCCGGAATCAGGCTATACCTTTAAGCTGTTAAAAGAAAGGCCTATTGTTTAGGGAGTAAATTATGGTTTCCAAAAGAATAGTTTTACATTTTCCGCAGCGGCTGGTTAATCAACCTATCGTGTATAAATTGGTCAAGGAGTATGACTTGCAATTCAACATTTTAAAGGCCTACGTTACTCCGCAGGAGGAAGGCCTTATGGTATTGGAATTATCCGGCAAGAAAGAGAACTTTGATAAAGGCATTGAGTATTTAGAGTCCTCGGGGGTAAAGATTCAGCCTTTAAGCCAGGATGTGATACGCAACGAGGCAAAATGCACTGACTGCGGGGTATGCGTCCCGATATGCCCTACCGGCGCACTGGTGGTTGACCCGCATACGCGCAAGGTGCATTTTTACGATAATAAATGCATTGCCTGCGAACTCTGCGTTAAAATCTGCCCTACCCGCGCAATGGAAGTGCATTTTTAGAAAATGGCGCTCCGGCAAAAATTAGCTAAGCTAAAAAAAATAATTTCAGGATACGGCTCCTGTTTGATTGCCTTTTCAGGCGGTGTGGACAGCACCCTGCTTTTAAAGGTCGCTTCCCTTGTATTGCCGAAGGATAAAATCCTTGCGGTTACAGCCCTATCTCCCACATATCCTAAAGAGGAATTGCTAAACTCTCAAAATATCGCCAAGTATCTTGGCATAAGGCATATGGTGATTAGGACTTATGAACTGCGAGACAGGAGATTCATTTCTAATCCGGTTAACCGCTGTTATTTTTGTAAAAAAGAACTCTTTTCCAGGCTTAAAGATATTGCCTCGAGATTTAAATTAAATTTTGTGCTCGACGGAAGCAGCGTATCGGACAAACGTGATTTGCGGCCGGGTAATATGGCTAAGCAAGAACTAAAAGTGCGCTCTCCGCTTGCTGAGGCGGATTTTAGCAAAGAAGATATCCGCAAATTAAGCAGGTGGCTTGGCCTGAGCACCTGGGATAAGCCGAGCCTTGCCTGTCTTGCTTCAAGAGTGCCTTATGGCACAAGAATTTCCCTCGGCTTATTAAAGCGTATTAATCAGGCAGAAACATATCTGAGGGCTCTTGGCTTTAAGCAGGTCCGGCTTCGGCACTATAACGGCCTCTGCCGCATAGAGGTTGGAAAAGACGACATCCTGCGCCTGGTAACTAAGCGCAATCAGGTAATCGACAAATTGAAAAAAATAGGATATAATTATGTCACTTTGGATTTGGAGGGTTATCGCACAGGGAGCATGAATGAGGTGATTAAGCGATGAAGAAGGTATATTTAGATTACGCAGCAACCACGCCTACTGACCCCGAAGTAATGAAGGCGATGGAGCCGTATTTCTTTGAGAAGTTCGGGAATGCCTCCAGCATACATTCTTTTGGCCAGGAGGCAAAAGGGGCAATAGAGGATAGCCGCTTGGCGCTTGCCTCATTTTTAGGCGCTGACCCCTCTGAGATTGTTTTTACCTCCGGTGGCACTGAATCCAATAATTTCGCCATTCAAGGCGTTGCCTATACCCTGGAAAAGAAAGGCAATCACATCATCACCACAAGTATCGAGCATCACGCGGTAATCGAGCCTTGCAAATTCCTGGAGAAGAGGGGATTTAAGGTTACCTATGTGCCTGTAGATAAATACGGCCTGGTTTCCGCGCAAGAGATAAAGAAGGCGATAACCGATAAGACCATACTGATTTCCGTAATGCAGGCCAACAACGAAATCGGGACAATCCAGCCTATAGCTGAAATCGGTAAAATCGCTAAAGACAAGGGTATTTGTTTTCACACGGATGCAGTGCAGACCGTCGGGCATATCCCGGTGAATGTGGATGAATTGAATGCTGACCTTTTATCTCTGGCTAGCCACAAATTCTACGGGCCAAAAGGGGTAGGCGCCTTATACATCAGGAAAGGCACCCGCGTAGAAACGTTTTTGCGCGGCGGCGACCAGGAGAAAGGCAGGCGCGCCTCCACGCATAATACCCCCGGCATCGTGGGCCTGGGCAAGGCAATAGGGCTATGCAGGGATAAAATGGAAGGAGAAGCAAGGTTTCAAGCCTCTTTACGCGATAAATTGATTAAAGAAATCCCGCAGAGAATACCCGAAGTTTATCTTAATGGTCATCCCACCCAAAGGCTCCCTAACAACGTCAATTTTTCCATAAAATATATTGAAGGGGAATCCATGCTGCTTAATTTAGATATGCTGGGGATTGCCTGCTCGACCGGCTCTGCCTGCACCTCCAGCTCTCTGGAGCCTTCACACGTATTGCTGGCTATCGGCCTGCCGCATGAAATAGCCCACGGCTCTTTAAGAATTACCTTGGGTAGATGGACAAAGGAAGATGATATAGAATATCTGCTGGAGAACCTGCCTAAAGTTGTCGAGAAGCTGCGCGCTATGTCCCCTCTTTATGAAAAGAAATAAGTGAGGACATAAGTTATGGAGCCTTATATTAATGATAATCTAAGTGACATAACTTATCTGTCCGAACTTATCCCCCCTGCTTTCTTGCGAAAGCAAGAAGGGGGGATTAATTCGCCCAAATAACTTACGTTCACTTGCGTTCCGTAAGTTATGGGCTCATTTAAATTATGCAAGATAAAATTCTTGATTTCCTGAAGAGAAAACAGGGTTATATCTCAGGCGACCAGATAAGCCAGCGTTTGGGCATAACCAGGCAAGCCTTGTGGAAGCATATCCAGGAGCTTAAGGACGTAGGTTACGATATTGTAGCAGTGCCGCATCTGGGATACCAGCTTAAATCCGTCCCGGACAGGCTTTTTAGCTTTGAGGTTTCCCGCGACCTGAATACGGAATTTATCGGCCGCAGGATTTATTATTTTGATACCCTCGCCAGCACGATGAACGCGGCAATGGAATTAGGGATTAAGGGCGCTAGCGAAGGCACGCTGGTTTTAGCCGAGTCCCAGACCAGAGGAAAAGGCAGGTTAGGAAGGCCCTGGTTCTCGCCTAAGTATAAAGGTATATATTTATCCCTGCTTTTAAAACCTAAGATCCTGCCTGCGGCTGCCTCTATCCTTACCCTCCTTGCTGCGGTAAGCATCTGCGAGGCAATAAAGGAGATAACGGATTTAGATACCGAGATAAAATGGCCGAACGATATCCTGATTGCGCATAAAAAGTTAGGCGGGATATTAACCGAGTTGAGCGCTGAGATGGACGAAATTAATTTCGTGGTTATAGGAATCGGCTTAAATGTAAATAACGACAAGAAGACGTTACCCAGCGGCGCAGCGTCTTTAAAGGAACAGAAGAAAGAGGCTATCAGCCGTATAAGCCTGCTGCAGGAGATACTGCGTAAAATAGAGGCAAATTATTTACTCTTTCGGGAGAAGGGCGCGGAGCCGATTATCGGAAAATGGCGCGAATACAACATTACCTTAGGCAGAAGAGTCAAAGTCCACTGCCACAAGGAACACATAGAAGGGGAAGCGCTGGACATAGATGCAGATGGAGGGTTGCTGATAAGAAAGGATTCCGGCGTAACGGCCAAGGTTATGGCGGGGGACGTGGTGCATTGCAGATAAATGTAAACTTATAAGTAGAATTTAGTTGACAATATTCCCGGTATTTTTTATAATAAATACCGGGATTTTTTTATGCCATTCATTTTTAGCCTTATTTTTATTGTCTTTTTTCCTTCCTTTGCGTTCGCAGATGAACCTTACACCTTAGAGAAGATAATAGTAAGGCCTGCCGGCGATTCCGTAACGGAGGCCTCCCTAAAAAATAATTATTCCGTGGAAACATTCGGCGCCTCGGATATAAAGGAGAAGAATCTTAATTCGCTGGCAGATTTATTAGACTATGTCTCAGGCATGGATTTACGCTACCGCGGCAGCCTTGGCGTGCAGGGTGACTTGTCTCTAAGGGGCTCTGGTTTTGAACAGGTGGCTGTTTTGATAGACGGAGTAAAAGTGACGGACCCCCAGACAGGACACCATAATTTAGACATACCGCTGACTCTTTTTGACGTTGAGAAAATAGAGGTAATCAAGGAAGGCATTTCGTCTTTGTATGGCGCAGGCGCCTTTGCAGGCAGCGTCAATATTATCACCAGGAAACCTACAAAAAAAGTTTTAAATCTAGATGCCCTTTTCGGAGAACACGCCTTATTCGGCCAAACCGTTTCGTTCAGTTTACCCGAGAAAGACTTCAACGCCAGGATTTCCTTCGACCACAAGGTTTCCAAGGCCGCTAGACCCAATACTGATTTTGAATATAAAACAGCGTCTTTATACGTGAATCGCGCCTGGGATAAGGCGGATTTGGATACCTTATTCGGCTATCAGAAGAAGGATTTTGGCGCAGACAGTTTTTATTCCAACCTTTATCCCGAAGAGGAAGAGCACACCGAGACGCTTTTTTTAAGGACAGGCCTGGATTATAAACTTGAGCCAGGCTCTTTAAAAGATAACCTATTCTTTCGCAAGCACCGCGATAAATTTATATTAAGAAGGAATAATCCTACCTCTGTCAATTATCATACTACTTATGTGTATGGATTCGATTCCGAGCTGCGCTTACCTGTAAAATACGGGGATTTATTATCCGGTATATATACGGGCAGGGATGAGATTAATTCCACAAATCTGGGCAAACACGCCAGGTTATACGAAGCAGCTTCCTTTGGCTTTATCCCGCATCTGCCGGATAGATTAAGCGCAGATGCAAGAATCAGGCTTGACCACTATCAAAAATGGGGTTTTCAAGAATCATATAATTTTGGTCTGGGTTATGGAGTGACGCAAGGCCTGAGAATAAAAGGCTCAATAGGCAGGGCTTTTAGAATCCCCAGTTTTACCGAACTATATTATTCTGATCCTGGTAATAAAGGAAATCCGAATCTCGGGATAGAGAAATCAGACAATTTCAGGTTGGGGATGGATTTTAGGAAAGGGCCGTTTTTCTTAAGCCTGGATGGATTTTTGCGCCGCGGCAGGAACTTAATAGACTGGACGAGGCAATCGCAAACAGACCCTTGGCAGGCAACAGACTTAGGGAAAGTGGATTTTAGCGGCATAGAATTCAACCTTAAATTAAAACCGCACTTGAATTTTTCCTATAACTATGCACACGCCGATAAGAAAGCAAGCGGTTTTTTCTCTAAATATGCGCTGGATATCCTGAAACACCAATATGCCTTAGACATATACTCCGCTATCCTTGGCGTGAATTTCAATTGGCAGTTATCGTATAATCAGCGCTATTACGGGGAAACATACTTTGTGGGCAGCCTATATATAGGTAAGAAGATAATTAATAAGGATTATTCCCTGGAGCCATTCCTGCGAATAGATAACTTCAGCGATACAAAATACACTGAAATCTCAGGAGTCCCCCAGCCGGGCAGGTGGATTAAGTCAGGGTTAAAATTTGAATGGTAAATTTTTAGTTGACAAATAAGAAAATTAGTGTATACTTATTTTCAGTAGTAAATAAGGGAGTAGAAATCTTGGGCCGTAAGGTAGAGAAAGACTCGCCTTACGGTTTTTTTGTTTCTGCCGTTATTTACTATAAAATTCAGTGGAAAGGAGGGTAGTAAGTAATGGCAAGAGGAAAAGTAAAGTGGTTCTCTAACCAGAAAGGTTATGGATTTATTACTCCTGAGTCAGGCAATGATGTATTCGTGCATCATAGCGCAATTCAGAGTGAAGGCTATAAGACTTTAGAGGAAGGCCAGGAAGTTGAGTTTGAAATCGAAAAAGGCCCTAAAGGCGAACAAGCTGTAAAAGTAGTTAAGTTATAACCTAAGGAAAGATACAAGGGGGCCCGGCATTTTTATGGCCGGGCCTTATTTTTTAACCGAAGGAGGAGTAAAATGCATAAGGGAAAGATAAAGAAGTTAGTGCGCGAAAGAGGGTTTGGTTTTATCAGCGATACGGACGGCAGCGAGGTGTTTTTCCATCAAAGCGCCCTGGTTGACCTTAAATTCGATAGCCTAAATGAAGGCCAGGAAGTTGAGTTTGAAATCGAAAAGTCGCCGAAAGGTCCGCGCGCTGTAAATGTAAGCACCCCTAAATAGTAAATAAAAGACAGATAAGGCACTACCTTGCTCTTGATGCGTTGGCTTCTCCATCCCTCTGCATCGTCTGAACTACCATATAAACATTCCTTCCTACGAGTTACAATACATTTTGCTTTAGTTCGGTAAAATCACTGCTATAATATAGGATTTAAGATGAGAAAAATGCGCGTTGTTGTTGCAATGAGCGGCGGCGTGGATTCCTCGGTAGCAGCTGCCCTGTTAAAAGAACAGGGCTATGAGGTTATCGGGGTAACCATGTGTTTTAACCTCGCCGATTCTTACAGAACAAAGCCGGCCTGCTGCGGCATTCAGGGGATAGAGGACGCTGGAAGGGTGGCGCACAAGTTAGGCATAAAACACTACGTCTTGAATATGCAGAAGGTTCTTAAGGAGCGTGTGATTAAGGACTTTTACGGTGAGTATATGAAGGGTAGGACACCCAATCCCTGCGTGCGTTGCAATCAATTTATAAAGTTTGATTGTCTCTTGAAAAAAGCACTTGCCTTGGATGCAGTATATTTAGCTACGGGGCATTACGCGAGAAAAGCAGGTGTCAGGTGCTATGTATTAAAGAAGGCCAAGGATAAGGAAAAAGACCAGTCGTATTTTCTGTACCGGCTGAATCAGGAGCAACTTAAGCACATACTTTTCCCATTGGGAAATTATACCAAGCCTGAAGTAAGAAAATTAGCCTATGAATTCAGTTTGCCTGTGGCGGATAAATCAGCCAGCCAGGAGATATGTTTTCTGCCCGGAGCAGATTACCGCGGCTTTTTAAGGGAGCAGATTAAACAGGATATAAAACCTGGGGAGGTTGTAGATAAGCAGGGGAATATTTTGGGCCGGCATAAAGGCATTGCCTTTTACACTATCGGCCAGCGCGAGGGCTTGGGTATTGCAAAAGGCTATCCCCTGTATATAACCAGGATAGACGCCAAGACTAAACGGATAACCGTCGGCACAAGAAAGGATGCCTTAGGGAGCGAATTCTTGGTCAAGGAACCACATTTTATCCTGAAGCCTTTGAAAAAGAAGGTTGTCCTCAGGGTAAAGATAAGGTATAATCACAAGGAAGCAAAGGCAGAAGTTACGCCTTTTAAAAATAAAATCAAAGTTAAATTTATAAAGCCGCAGTTTGCCATAACACCGGGTCAATCCGCAGTGCTCTATAATAAGGATACAGTTATAGGCGGAGGCATTATCGACAGTGTATTAAATTAAAATGACCAAAGTATTTAAGGAATTAGAAAGCAAGATTAAGGAATTAAAGAAGAAGCGCAATGCCGTTATCCTGGTGCATAACTATCAGCTTCCCGAAGCCCAGGACGTAGCGGATTTCAGGGGGGATTCCCTGGAATTAAGCCGTGCAGCCTCCAAAACCGACGCTAAAGTAATTGTTTTCTGCGGGGTGCATTTTATGGCTGAGACAGCCTCTATCCTTTGTCCTGAGAAAAAAGTGATTATGCCGGATGTATTTGCCGGCTGCCCGATGGCTAATATGATTAGTGCCGAAGACCTGAAGAAATTAAAGAAAGAACATCCAGATGCGGTTGTAGTCGGTTACGTGAATACCTCCGCAGAAGTAAAAGCAGAATTGGATTATTGCTGCACTTCCACAAATGCGGTGGTAGTGGTCAATGCCTTAAAGGACAAAAAAGAGATAATCTTTGTGCCTGATAAATACCTTGCGGATTACGTATCCAAACAGACCGGGAGGAGGCTTATTTCCTGGAACGGGTTCTGCCCCACGCATGTAAAGATATTGCCGGAAGATGTAAAAAGGGAGAAGAGATTCCATCCTTTTGCCAAAGTTATGGCGCATCCAGAATGCCTGCCGCAGGTAGTAACCTTGGCTGATGCAGTGCTTTCTACCAGCCAGATGGTAAAGTTCGCCAGAGAGACCGAGGCAAAAGAGTTGATTGTAGCGACGGAAGTCGGCCTCATCTATCGCCTGAAAAAAGATAACCCTACAAAAGAATTCTACCCTGCTTCAGAGCGGGCGGTATGCCCGAATATGAAACGCACTACCCAGGAGAAAATCCTCTGGGCTTTAGAGGAGTTGAAGGAAGAGGTAAGGGTTCCTGACGCGATTCGTATGCGGGCTAAAAAAGCGATAGACAGGATGCTGGAAATAGTTTAATGAATATCCCGGTTGTTTACGAGGATGATTGGCTTTTGGTTGTAGATAAACCTTCTGGACTCCTTGTAATACCCACTCCTAAAATGGAGAAGTGCACGTTAACCAGCATTTTGGGCTTACATCCCTGCCATCGCCTTGACCGCGAAACCTCAGGGTTGATTATTTATGCCAAAGGAAAGTCGGTTCAGAAAAAAATGATGGATGAATTTAAGCAAAGGAAGGTCAAAAAAACCTACCTTGCCTTTGTGCAAGGGGCGCTGCATGAAAATCAGGGCCGCATACAAAACCCCATTGAAGGCCAAAATGCCATAACCAAATATAAAGTCATCCGGAGGCAAAAGTACTTTACCGTCGTAGAAGTTATGCCCCTGACCGGCCGCACGAATCAGATAAGGATACATTTTAAACAGATACATCATCCCATAGTTGGCGAAAGGAAGTTTGCCTTTCGCCGAGATTTTAGGCTTAAGGCAAAGAGATTGTGTTTACACGCAAAGGCATTGGGGTTTATCCATCCCGTAACCGGCAAATACATCAATTTATCTATAGGCCTTCCGCGGAATTTAAAGGAATTTTTAGAGAGATATGATTAATTTAATTTTTATTTTTGGCGCAAAATATTTGTATCTGGTCATAATCATTATTGCCTTTATCTGGTTCTTAAGCCAGAATAATCCCAGGAAAAGAGAAATATTGCTGATTAGCTGTATTTGCCTGCCTTTAATCTTTATTGCCTCCGGAATAGCGGGCCGTCTTTATTATAACCCCCGGCCATTTGCCGTAGGGAATTTTGAGCCCTTAATTCCTCACCAGGCAGATAACGGCTTTCCTTCGCATCATACTTTATTGGTTTCTGCTGTTTCAGCGATAGTTTTTCTTTTTAACCGGCGACTGAGCCTGTTGTTATGGTTTCTGGCATTATTTGTAGGTTTCTCCAGAGTATATGCTGGCATACATCACATAATTGATATAATAGCAAGTATATTCATCTCAATTATCGTAATAACTTTAATTCATTTTTTCTGGAAGATTAAAAAATGAGCATACTTGTATTGGGAACTGTGGCATTAGATACAGTAAAAACTCCTTATGGGGCAAGAAGGCATATGCTGGGAGGCTCAGCAGTGCATTTTGCGATGAGCGCGCGCCTGTTTGCCAAGGTAAACCTCGTCGCCATTATCGGGAGGGACTTTCCTAAAAAATATATTGATTTTCTGCGTCAAAAAGGGATAATTTTGACTTCACTCATCCGCAGCGAAGGTAAAACCTTTCAATGGGAGGGCGAATATAGCGGAGATTTGAATACCGCATTAACCTTGAGTACAGAATTAGGTGTGCTCACCAGTTTTAAGCCGATTATTTCCGAGGAACAAAAGAAGATAAAGCATATTTTTCTGGCTAATATTGATCCGGATATACAAAGGCACCTTTTAAGCCATATCCGTTCGCCAAAATTGGTGGCTTTGGATAGTATGAATTACTGGATAAAGCATAAGCGGCAGGCGCTATTACGGCTTTTAAAAGATGTGAATATCTATGTAGCCAATGACCAGGAGGCAAGGGCGTTATCGGGAGAGACCAATCTTATTAAAGCAGCGAAGGGCCTGCGCGCTCTTGGACCGGATATGATTTTGATTAAAAAAGGCGAACACGGTGTCTTATTCTATAGCTATAAATTTGTTTTTTCTTTGCCCGCGTATCCCACGGATAAAGTAGTTGACCCTACCGGAGCAGGGGACACTTTTGCCGGCGGGTTTATGGGATATTTGACGCGGGTTAAGAAAATCAACGAAGATAGCCTTAAAAAAGCGCTCGCTTGCGCAACGGTAGCAGCGTCTTTTAATATTGAAGATTTCGGCCTTAACAGGACAGCGCGCCTTACGATAAAAGATTTAGAAAATAGGCTCACCGCGTTTAGAAAATGCATTTTATTTTAGCCGGAAAGGGGGCATTATGCTAGAAGAAAGAATCCTCAATGACTACAAAGAGGCGATGAAGGACAGGGATACCTTAAAGAGTTCTGTTTTGAATTTCCTGCGCGCGGATATGATGAACGCTGCCGTGGCAAAGAAGAAGAATAAGCTTGAGGATAATGAGGTCATCGCGGTGATTAAAAAGCAGATTAAACAGAGACAGGATTCTGTTGACCAGTTCACCAAAGGCAACCGCCTGGATATGGCTGAAAAAGAAAAAAAGGAGCAGGAGATTTTAAAGGCGTATCTGCCTCCGGAGTTATCCGCCGAAGAAATCAGGAAGATAATCAATGAGGCTATTGCCGCAACTGGAGCAAGCAGCATCAAAGATATGGGCAGGGTGATGAAAGAGGTAACAGCCAGGATTGCAGGCCAGGCAGACGGCAAATTGGTGAGTGATTTGGTAAGAGAGAAATTATCTCTCCTTCCGTAAGTTATCCATATCAACCTCCAAAATTTGTATAGACAAAAAAGCTTAAATATGCTATTTTATTTTAATTATTTTCAGGGCTGTTCTGTGAGTGCTTTCTATGGAAACGTATTTTCTAAAAAACGAGGATATCTTCAAATTCTATGACCGGATAGCAGAGGATTTCCAGCTGTATGTCCCCGTACGCATAAAAAGCCCACTTAAGGCCAAATGCGAATATCAGTTTATCCTGCCCGCCGATGATTACCTCCTGAAGAAATATTCCGAAGTTAATAAAGAAGAAGTTGTTTTTAATGAATACCGCTCTGTTGAGCCTGCGGCGCGCACATTTTTTACCTATTTTAAAGAAGAAGTGTGCGGGTATTTTGAAGGGGAAGAAAAAAAGAAAAAAGATAAACCCGCGGCAATATGCGGCATAAAAAACTGTGACCTGTTTTCTTTAAAGATACAGGATTTTGTATTTTTACAGGGCACCGGAGAAGACTCCGCTTACAAAGCGAAAAGGGAAACTACTCTGATAATTTCCGGAGACTGCCCCGGTTTTAAAGAAGCCTGTTTCTGCAGAGCGTTTGACATAAACCCCCACGCAAGCGAAGGGTTTGATTTCAATTTTTCTCCTCTTAATAACGGCTACCTCATTGATGTAGGAACAGAGAGGGCAGGAAAAATCGCGCAATCCCTGAAAGATATACTCACCCCGGCCACATTCGGCCAGATTTCCGGCAGGTCAACAAAGAGAGAATCTGTAATAAAACGCTTGGAAGAGCACCTTTCGTATCATAAGATACCCAAAAAAGAGGCTTTGCAGGAGATAGTCCTCTCAGGGTATAATTCAGAGGTCTGGCGCGAACAGATGCTTACCTGCGTAGAGTGCGGCGGCTGCGTTTTTATGTGCGATACCTGCCACTGCTTTTTGTTGACGGATGAGCCGGCAGAAGAGGGCTCCCGGAGGCTGCGCGTTTGGGACGGTTGCCTTCTAAAGAATTTTATGAAAGTCGCAGGCGGAGCAAATCCCCTGAAGATGCGCTATATGAGGCTGCGCAACCGCTATATGAAGAAATTCGATTATTTTATAGATAATACGGGTCTTCAGGCCTGCTGCGGGTGCGGCAGGTGCATTGACGTCTGCCCCGGGCACATAGACATACGTTACATCTTAAGAAGGCTGTATGAAGAAAAATATCTACCAACCCATTGAGGCTAAGATCCTGGATATAATCCAGGAAACCCCCACCATAAAGACCTTTGTCTTAAAACCGGAATCGGAATTATCATTTCGTACCGGAGAATTTATAGAGCTGACTGTGCCGGGTTTGGGGGAGGCCCCTTTTACGCCCTCCTCTGACCCGCAAGTTACTGAAAGTTTAGCTCTGACTATAATGAATGTGGGGTTGGTTACCTCTAAGCTCCACAATATGAATAAAGGAGAGGTTGTCGGGATACGCGGCCCGTACGGAAAGGGTTATCCTCTGGATAAATTTAAGGGTAAGGATGTTTTGATTGTAGGCGGAGGCGTGGGCCTGGCGCCTTTACGTTCGTTATTGTTCAGCCTTTTTTCCGATATGGATAATTACCATAAGGTAGTATTGCGCTACGGTGCGCGCAGTCCCGCGGATATCGTATTTAAGAATTCTCTCCACGAATGGTCAAAGAAGAAAAAGGTGGATATTGTGACTACCGTTGATGTGGGTGATTCTTCCTGGAAGGGAAGCGTCGGCCTGGTAACCACGATATTAAAAGACCTGCCTGTGGATATGAAAAATGCTGTATCCATAGTTTGCGGTCCGCCTATAATGATGAAATTCGCGAATTTAAAATTATTAGACCTGGGGTTTGCGCCGGAGGATATTTACCTGTCTATGGAGAAGAGTATGTCCTGTGGCCTGGGTAAATGCGGGCATTGCCGTATCGGAAAGTATTATGTGTGCAAGGACGGCCCGGTGTTTACCTACGGGCAGTTAAAGGATATACACGATATCTGGGATTAGTAGAATGAAAAAAATATATGGGTCTATGGTCTATAGTCAATTGTCTATGGTTTACTATCGACTATCGACTATCGACTATCGACCCGAAGAATTATATTGAGCCGAAAATGAAACGTTTATTCATTGATTTGGATATTTGCAATAAATGCAAGGAATGCCGGGTCTGTTGCGACTATTTTTATCATCCGCAGAATAACGGCATTGCATCGTTACGCGAATACGCTACTTTTGCCACAATCTGCCGGCACTGCGAAGAAGCGCCTTGCGTGAATTCCTGTTATCACAATGCCCTTGAACGGGCAAGTGACGGCCATATCAAGCGTTACAAGATGCGCTGCACCAGCTGCAAGACCTGTTCCATAGCCTGCCCCTTCGGGATTATTTTCCAGGATTTTATTCCTTATCTGGATTCCCGCTGCGATTACTGTGTAGGCGTAAGCGCTAAACTCCCTAAATGCGTGGCCACTTGCCCTGAAAAGGCAATAGAGATTAAAGAGGTAGAAGAGGACGCGGAAAAAAATATTTATTTTGTAGGCGAGCACCTGGCTGTGCATACGCCTAAGTGGTCAAGGGAAGACATTCAGCCGAAGAAAAAATGAAGATATTTTTTGATTATCTGATTTTCCCGGGGTTTCTATTCAGCGCGGTAGTCGGTCTTCTTGCCGGTTGGGTAGATAGAAAGGTTACTGCGCGTATACAGTGGCGGGTAGGGCCTCCCTGGCATCAGAACTTTACCGATATCTTAAAATTATTAGGCAAGGAGACTATCGTGCCTGAGGGGGCAAAATTTACCTTTTTATTTTCTCCGTATCTAGGGCTCTTGAGCGTAGTTTTAGTGGCTGCGCTCTTAGGCGAGGGCATTATTTTTCCGCTGCAGGGTTTTGTGGGCGATTTAATCGTGGTTTTATACCTTCTGACCATCCCGGCAATAGCCTTGATTATGGGCGGCTCTTCCTCAAGGAACCCCCTGGCTTCTGTGGGTGTGTCGCGCGAGATGAAGCTGGTTTTAGCCTATGAACTCCCGTTTCTCTTATCCGTAACCGCAGTGGTAATTAAAAGTGCCGGCGCAATTCAGATAAGCCAGATTTTGACGCATCAGATGAGCGCTGGTTCAAATATCGCTTCTATATCAGGGACGCTGGCATTTTTGACCGCTTTACTTTGCATGCAGGCAAAATTGGGCTTTGTGCCTTTTGACGCCTCGGAGGCAGAACAGGAGATAATGGGAGGGGTGTTAATTGAATATTCCGGCCTTCCCTTAGCCATATTTAAATTGACAAAGGCGATTATGCTTTATACAATGCCCTTATTCCTGATAATTTTATTTCTGGCAAAAGACCTGAGCCCCTTGTTTTTAATTGGCAAATATATAGGGCTATTGGTAATAATTATCCTGCTCAAGAATACCAATCCGCGGCTGCGCATTGACCAGGCATTGCGTTTTTTCTGGAGGATACCTACTTTATCGGCAATCATTGCGATTATTTTAGCTCTGTTTGGGTTATAAATGAATCTTAAATTAAAGGCTTTAACTAAATCCATCTGGGTCTTTCACGTGAGCGCAGCCTCCTGCAATAACTGCGACATCGAGATACTGGACTGCATCACCCCCAGGTTTGACGTAGAGCGGTTCGGGATACAGCTCGTCGGCTCTGTAAGGCACGCAGATGCGCTCCTGATTACCGGCATCATAAACAGAAAGAGCGCTCCCCGCGTGAGAAAAATCTACGAGCAGGCGCCTAAGCCCTGCGTAGTGATAGCAGTCGGCCAGTGCGCCCTTTCGCAGCATATGTTCAGGTTTGGCTATAACGCGCCAGAACCCTTGGATAAGATTTTACCCGTAGATTTATATATACCCGGCTGTCCGCCGAAACCTGAGGCAATGATTGACGGGATTGTCAAATTAGTAAATAAGGTAAGAGGGAACCCCGCCCTTCCTAAAAGGACCGGGGTTATAATATGAAAGGAAGAGCGGGGTGAATATAAAAGACAGAATAAAGGAAAGATTAGGCGGAAAAATTACTGCCTGGGAGGAAAAATCCAGCCGGAGGATTTATTTTTCCGTTAAAAAGGAAGATATCCTGGAGACAGTTAATTTTTTATTTAAAGATCTAGGTTTAAGATTCTCTATAGCTTCAGGCATAGATATCCCCTCGGGATTTGAAATTCTTTATCATTTTAGTCTTGATAAGACAGGGGAAGTCTATTCAGTGCGCGTTTTTATTGAAGATAAAATTAATCCCCGCATAGATTCCATTGCCACCATATTTCCCGGAGCAGAGTGGATTGAGCGGGAGATGTGGGAGATGCTGGGGATTAATTTCATCGGCCACCCTAATCTTAAGCGTTTGCTTTTAAGCGACGACTGGCCGCAGGGCAAGTACCCATTGAGGCAGGACTATGAGCCATAAAGTTATCGTACCCATAGGCCCATATCATCCCTTGCAGGAGGAACCGGAGTTTTTCCAGCTCTATGTGGAAGGGGAAAAAGTCGTAGATATAGATATTATCATCGGCTATAACCACAGGGGCATTGAAAAACTCGCAGAATCAAAACACTTTGACCAGGTAGCCTTCCTGGTTGAGCGCATCTGCGGGATATGCTCTTCAAGCCACCCTTATGCTTATGTTCTGGCAGTTGAGGATATACTGGGAGGAGAAGCCAATGTTGTGCCGGAAAGGGCATTGTATATCCGCACCATTATTGACGAACTGCAGAGAATCCACAGCCACCTGTTGTGGCTGGGGTTAGCAGGCCATTTTATCGGTTATAATACTGTGTGGATGTGGGCGTGGAAATACCGCGAGCCGGTCTTGGATATGTTTGAGATGATTACCGGAAACCGCAATAATTACGCCATATTTAAAGTAGGCGGGGTGCGCCGGGATATAAAAGATGAAGATGCCCCGGTATTGAAGAAGGCATTGGATGATTTAGTTCCGGCGCTGGATATGTTCCGCGGCGCGGTAATGGATGACCCGGTAATAAAGGCAAGATTGAAAGGCGTAGGTATCCTGACCAAGCAGCAGGCTATTGACTGGTGCGTCATAGGGCCCACTGCCCGCGCATCCGGACTAAATATTGACGTAAGAAGGGATGAGCCTTACGGCGCTACCGACAGGATTAATTGGAATGTTATAGTGGAAAAAGAGGGGGATATTTTTGCCAAGACAGTAGTGAGGATTTTAGAGCTGTATGAGAGTGTCAGTATGATCAGGCAGTGCCTGGATAAGATGCCGAATGGCGTAATTGATGCGGATGTTAAGGATATTCCTCCTGGTGAGGGGATTGGCAGGGTTGAGGCGCCGCGCGGAGAGTGTTTCCATTACGTAAAAAGCGACGGCACAAACCGGCCGATAAGGCATAAAATCCGCGCCCCGAGCTTTATGAATGTGGCTTCCAATAAAGTGGCTTGCGTGGGAGGCACAATTTCAGACGCAGCCATTACCCTGGCAGCGGTTGACCCCTGCTATTGCTGCACAGAAAGGGTAGCGGTAATCAGTAAACCGGAGAACAAGAAAATAATGAACGGCTGGGATTTGATTAAGCTGTCGCAGGAAAAGACCGATAAACTGAAGGAAGAAATAAAGAATGCAGGAATTAGGTGATATAAGAAAACTGATTGTAGATATGTCGAAACTTGCGTTCATGATGTGGCAGATGACAAATCAGGCCTTTATGGAACACGACCTGGATTTATTGTCCAGGGTATTAAAAGAAGAGAATAAGTTAAACGAAATGGAAAAAGGAATAATTTCTAAGCTTGCTGCGTTAAGTCCCGTAACTTCAAAAGAAGAAAAAAATGCGGCTATGGCCTATGCAGATATAGCGGGGGATTTAGAGATAATCGGAGATTATTGCAAGGATATATTGGAGCGGGTCCAGACAAAAATAGAAGAGAAACTGCTTTTTAGCGATGAGGCGGTTAAAGAATACGAAGATTTATATCATAAAACCGAAGACGCGCTGAATATAATAGTTTGTGCGCTGGAAAGAGACAAAGCGGGTTTAGTAAAAGAGGTAATAAAAAATCAAAAACACATTGATAATCTCGTGGATGAATATCGTAAACGGCACGACCAGAGACTCATCGAAGGCATTTGTAGTCCTCTGGCCTGCAATATGTTTTTAAATATGCTGGATTTTACTGCCCAGATAGCCCATCATACCGAAGCAATTGCTAAGAACATTTTAGAGCTGAAATGAATATAAATAATCTATATCCCTGGTTTAAATTAGACAGCCTTAATGGTTTTGTGGGTTTGGCTATAGGCCTATTTTCGGTTTTGATTATAACCTATTCCTTTAGGTTTATGAAAGGCAGGCCCAAACTCCTCCAGTATTATGCCAATATAATTCTTACTGCCATTGCCTCTATCGCAGCAGTGCTTTCCAATAACCTTATTTTACTTCTGGTTTTCTGGGGGTTCTTAGGGTTAACCCTGTATCTTCTTATCAATATGGGAGGCAACCACCCGGATACAGTAGCCAAGAAGACCTTTATTATTGTAGGAGGTTCAGACGCATTAATGCTCTTAGGCATAGGCATAATTTATTATCTTACGGGTACCTTTCAGATGGATAAAATAAGAATCTCCCTAACTACTAACTACCACCTGCTACCTACTATCGCTTATCTGTGTATTGCCGTAGCCTGTTTTGCCAAGGCCGGGGCAATGCCGTTTCACTCCTGGATTCCGGATTGCGCCGAGAGCGCGCCGGTACCGGTGGTAGCATACCTTCCTGCTTCATTAGATAAATTATTGGGGATTTATCTGTTGGCCAGGGTCTCACTCGATTTGTTTGTCATGAGCCAGGCTTTGAATATATTGCTTATGCTTATAGGCGCCTCTACTATAGTGGCAGCGGTAATGATGGCTTTAGTGCAGCATAATATGAAAAGGCTCTTGGGTTATCACGCCGTATCGCAGGTGGGCTATATGGTCTTAGGCATAGGCAGCGGCACGCCAATCGGGATTGCCGGCGGCATATTCCATATGCTTAATCACGCGGTATATAAATCCTGCCTTTTCTTAGATGCAGGCAATGTAGAACAGAGGGCAGGTTCGGCGGATTTGGATAAATTAGGGGGGCTTGCCAAGCTAATGCCCTTTACCTATATATCAGCGCTTATCGCCAGTTTTTCTATCTCAGGGATTCCGCCCTTTAATGGCTTTGTCTCTAAATGGATGGTCTATCAGGGGCTACTCACCGCTTATCAAGTATCAAGTATCAAGTATCAAGTAATTATTCTTATGACTTTATTGGCGGCAATGTTCGGCTCAGCCCTTACCCTGGCAAGTTTTATGAAATTGCTTCACGCCACTTTTCTTGGCCAACCAAAGAGCCAGGGTGTCAGAGAGCCAGAGGGAGAAGTGAGCTGGACGATGTGGCTTCCTTGCGCCGTATTAGCGATTATCTGCGTAATATTCGGTATCTTTGCCTATCAGGTTCCCCTTAAATATTTTATTCTCCCGGCAATAAAAGGAGTTAATTTTATAGGGACCTGGTACGCAGGAACAGCTACTTTGCTTATTCTTGCCGGTTTAGCCTTAGGGATGTTGATATTCAGGCTAAAGGGTTTAAGGCCCCGCTTTAGGCAGGATGCTACATTTGTAGGCGGAGAAATAATGGATTTGCAGGAAAACCGCGTTACAGGCACGGAATTTTATAATACCATAAAGGAACTAGGATTATTGCGCGCGATATACAAGAGAGCAGAAGCGGGCGTTTTTGACATCTACGAGCAGGGGAGGAAATTCACATTTTCTATTTCGGGGATATTGCAGTATTTGCATAACGGGGTCCTGCCTACTTATATGGTTTGGTGTTTATTGGGGATGATAGGATTATTTTATATTTTTATCTTTAGATGAGCGCATGACTTACGGAGCACAACGTGCGACGTAAGTTATTTGCGCGAATTAATCCCCCCTTCTTGCTTTCGCAAGAAAGCAGGGGGGATAAGTTCAGATAGATAAGTTATGTCGATTAGCTAATCAATAGCTGTCTCCATAACTTATGTCTTCACTTATGGAACTGCAATTACTTTTATTATTTATGGTTTTTGCCGCTATTGTGGCGGTGGGGGTTGAAGACCTGCTCTCTAGCGTAATCGCAGTAGGCGCAGTGGGCTTAGGGTTATCCCTGGCCTTTCTATTATTAAAGGCCCCGGATTTAGCAATAACGCAGTTAGTGGTAGAGATTTTATGCCTTATAATACTTATCCGCGCCACTATAAATAAAGACCTGCCTATGGTAAGAGACGGGCGCTGGTTCTTTAATACCGCCTCTACCTTATTGTTTATCGCCTGTTTCTTAATCTTTGCGTACCTTGCCTTAAAAGAATTACCTGCTTTTGGCGCTCCTATTATGAGAGTAGCTAAAGAATACATTGAACAGGGCCTTAAGAAAACCGGAGCAACTAATATTGTTGCCTCTATAATCCTGGACTTCAGGGCATACGATACCTTAGGTGAGGCGACTATCCTTTTTACCGCGGTAATGGGGGTGTTGGCGGTCATAAGGAGAATCGGGAGAATCAAGGGTGAAAAATAGAGAACCGGGCATGACCTTAATCGTTAAAACTATTACGCGGCTTACCGTTGGCTTAATATTGCTCTACGGGATCTATATAGTCTTGCACGGCCACCTTAGCCCGGGCGGAGGGTTTGCAGGCGGGGTAATCATTGCGCTTTCTTTTATCCATCTTATGCTTGCTTTTGGCAGGGACGCTGCTTTAAAGAAATTCTCTCAGGCTCAGGCGTCTATTTTGGAGAGCCTGGGCGCATTGATGTTTTTATCCATAGCGCTCTTAGGATTTTTAGGAGGGTATTTTTTCTTTAATTTCTTTCTCCACAAAGGAAAACCTTTTGAATTATTCAGCGCCGGAATCATCCCTTTATGCAATATTGCTATCAGCCTTAAGGTAGGCGCAGGCCTGTTTGCTATTTTTGCAGTCTTAGTATTATTTAAGAAGTTAGGGGAAAAAGAGCAATGATAGAATACATCTTGTGTTTACTTTTATTCTGCATCGGGCTTTACTGCGTATTAAGAAGAAGGAATATCATCAAGATAATCGTCGGCTTGGGCATTATCGAATACGCGGTAAACCTGTTTTTTGTGCTCTTGGGATACCGGCATTATGGCAGGGCGCCGATACTGGCAAAAGACCAGACAATCACCAATATGGTTGACCCTATACCTCAGGCATTGGTTTTAACCTCCATTGTTATAGGCCTGGCTGTTACTGCGTTAATTGTGGCTATAGCCATAAGGATTTACGAGAAATACGGCACCTTTGATATCACTAAGATCCGGAGATTAAAAGGATGATACTGCCATTTTTTGTGATTATCCCCTTAGGCACAGCATTCCTTATTTCGCTCTTAGGGAAAAAGATAAGGAATTCCGGGGATATCCTGGCTAACCTAAGCGGGTTGAGTTTACTCACGCTTTCATTATATTCTATTCCAAAGGTTTTTGTTCATAAAACCCTTGTATATAAAATAGGGGGGTGGCTGCCGCCCATAGGTATCTGTATGGTCCTGGACGGCCTGACGAGTTTTATGCTGGTTACTGTAAATTTGGTCAGTTCCCTCGTGGCGGTCTATTCTATAAGTTATATGGAAAAATATACGGATAAAAACAGATTCTATACCTTGTTTATGCTGATGTTGGCGGGGATGAACGGCATAATAGTTACCGGAGATTTATTCAATCTATTTGTATTCTTGGAGATTGCCTCAATTGCCAGTTATGCGCTGGTAGCCTTCGGCACTGAGGCAGAGGAATTAGAGGCGTCCTTTAAGTATGCGGTTATGGGATCGGTTGCTTCCAGCTTCGTGCTTTTAGGGATAGCCCTGCTTTATAGTTACACCTCTACATTAAATATGGCAGACATTGCCTTGTCTTTATCCGCAAAGCCCGCAGGCATGATAATCGGCTTTGTGGCAGTATTATTCCTGGCGGGATTCGGCCTAAAATCCGCACTCGTTCCTTTTCATGCCTGGCTTCCCGACGCGCACCCGTCTGCGCCTGCGTCGATATCCGCCATGCTTTCGGGAGTGCTGATAAAGGTGCTGGGGGTTTATGCCTTAATGAGGATTTTCTTTAATGTGCTCGGGATAAATAGCGGCATTTTATTGGTATTTATGTTCTTGGGGGCAGTTTCAATGCTCGTAGGAGTATTCTTAGCCATCGGGCAATGGGATTTTAAGAGGCTCCTGGCATACCACTCTATCAGCCAAATCGGTTATGTTATCTTGGGAATAGGCCTGGGCACGCCGCTGGGTATTTTAGGGGGGCTGTTTCATCTATTTAATCACTCCATATTTAAATCTTTGCTTTTCTTAAATTCCGGTTCTGTGGCTTACTCTATCGAGACGCGGGATTTGAAAGCAATGGGCGGATTAAGAGAGAAGATGCCGGTAACCGCAAATACAAATTTAGTTGCCTCTATGTCTATTGCCGGGATTCCGCCTTTTAACGGTTTTTGGAGCAAATTGCTCATTATCCTGGCTTGCCTGCAGGCAAATCGTTTTGGTTATGCCTTTTGCGCTATCGTGGCAAGTATCCTGACCTTAGCCTCTTTTATGAAAGTGCAAAAATACGCATTTTTCGGGACGTTAAATGAAAAATGGCGCAGGATAAAAGAAGTTCCCGGGGCAATGAGGTTATCCATGGCAGCCCTGGCTATTATTTGTGTAGCCGCAGGGCTCCTGCTCATTCCTTTATTGAGAAACTTTATGCAAGCGGCAGTTGATGTTTTATTAGTGGGCAAAGGATACGCGCAGACCGTTTTTGGAGCAATAAGATGAGGAAGAGCCAGATTATTTTATTTTTACTCGCGCTTTTAATCTGGGCATTGTTGACCTGGCCGCTGGATTTACAGCATCTGCTCGTCGGGATTCTGGTCTGCGGTTTTGTTGCTTTTATGACCGGGGATTTATTCGTAAAAAGGCCGCACCTATTCAGGCACATCAGCCGTTATCTCTGGTTCCTTTATTATGTCCCTTTATTTATCTGGGAATGCATAAAGGCAAATCTTGACGTTGCTTATCGCGTGGCCCACCCGCATTTACCCATTAATCCGGGTATTGTTAAAGTGAAGACCTCGCTTAAGTCAGATACGGCTTTAACTTTTCTGGCGAATTCTATTACCCTTACCCCCGGTACAATGAGCGTGGATATAGACCCTAAGAACGGCTTCTTATATATACACTGGATTGACGTGAAGGATAAAGATATAGAAAAGGCTACCGAGATTATCGTAAAGACTTTTGAAGACATATTAAAGAGGATTTTTGAATGAGAAGGTTAAGGTGGTGGTTAGGGCTTGTATTTCTTGCGGCTGCAGGCTTATTAGTGTGGCTGGGCCGTATCCCCTCGCTATTGGAATGGCAGTCCCTGTTTTTAAAACACGCATTTTATGCGCTTTTCTTTTGCGGATTGCTTTGCCTTTGGCGCGTATTAAAAGGGCCTACTCCCGCAGACAGGGTTGTGGCTATAGATATTTTAGGGATCTTAGTCTTGGGTTTCTGCGCAATATTAGGCATTGCCACAGGCAGGGACTGGTATATTGACATTGGTATTGCCTGGGCTTTGCAGAGTTTTATCTCTACGCTTGCTTTGGCTAAATATCTGGAAGGAAGGGACTTTGATGAATAATATAATCGGGTATATATTTATAGTGATAGGCCTTCTCTTTAATTTATTCGGGAGCCTCGGTCTGATTAGGCTTCCTGATGTGTACAACCGGCTTCAGGCTGCCACAAAATGCGTTACCTTAGGCACGTGCAGTATCCTGTTGGGGCTATTTTTATCTAGGGGGTTTTCTGCCGCCGGCATAAAAGCAATTCTTTGTGCAATGTTTATTCTTTTGACTTCCCCGGTTTCTGCGCATGCTTTGGCAAGGGGCGCCCATAAATCAGGGGTAAAACTCTGGGATAAATCAGTCTGCGATAAATACGCGGAAGATGAGAAGAGGTAGATGAGATACCCAAAATTAAGAGAATTAAAAGAGGCGATAAAGGCGCTAATCAAAGGCCCATATACAACCCGTTTCCCTTATCAGCCGCATACGCCGTATGAGCGGTTCAGAGGCAGGCCTTATTTTCACGAAGAGGATTGCGTGGGTTGCACGGCCTGCGCCCAGGTATGCCCTACGGCTGCCATAGACATTGAAGACGAAATCAGAAAGGGCAAAGCTAAAAGGGTATTGACCGTTCACTGGGATATCTGTATATTCTGCGGCCAATGCGAGGCTAATTGCCTTACTGGAAAAGGGATTATCCTTTCACGCGAATTTGATTTTGCTACTACTGAAAAAAGGGAAGAGCTTAAACAGGTAATAGAAAAGGAATTCCTCCTTTGCGAGTGTTGCGGGGAGCCTATTGTTCCTTATGACCAGTTTGCCTGGGTAGCCAGAAGATTGGGACCGTTGGTTTTCTCCAACTCTTCGCTTATGCTATTCTATTTAAGGATGCTAAATCTCGCCCTAAAAGAAAAACCCGCGCCAAAACAAGATTTAGAGTTTGGCAGGTCAGACCGCATTAAAGTCCTCTGCCCCCGCTGCCGCCGCGAAGCAGTGATAAAATCATAATATGTTTTCTTCCTTAAAGGTAAAAAACTTTAGAATCTACTGGTTCGGAATGCTGGTTTCCCTTATCGGCACCTGGATTCAGGCAGTAGCCCAGAGCTGGCTGGTATTCGAGTTGACCGATTCCGCATTATTATTGGGGGTGGTGGGGTTTTTAAGCGCCATACCGATATTCCTTCTTTCTTTATTCGGAGGCGTATTAGCTGACAGGATGAATAAAAGAAACATACTTATCGCCACCCAGTTCGCCTTTATGCTGCTGGCTTTTCTTTTAGCGGTATTGACGCAGATGAAATTAATCACCCCTTGGCAGATAATGCTTATTGCGGTATTAAACGGCGTATGTATGGCTTTTGACGCTCCCAGCAGGCAAGCGGTGGTAGTAGAGTTAGCGGGAAAGAAGCATCTCTTTAATGCCATTGCTTTAAATTCCGTAGCCTTTAATTCCAGCCGCGTAATCGGGCCTGCCCTTGCCGGCATACTTGTGGCTTATATCGGTATGAGCGGCTGTTTCTATATAAATGGCATCAGTTTCCTGGCGGTAATAATCGCCCTTTTTTTAATCAGGATAGACAGCAATGTCGCGGCTGATAAAGATAAAACAGCGTTAAAGGACTTAAAAGAGGGCCTCATTTTTATAAAAAACAACCGCCTGGTATTGGCGCTGGTAACTATGGTGGGTATCGTGAGTTTGTTCGGCGTCAGTTACGTAATACTTATGCCTATTTTCGCCAACGACATATTAAAAGTCGGCATTAAGGGATTGGGCCTCTTAATGTCGGCTTCCGGTTTTGGGGCGTTGCTGGGCGCATTGGTCTTAGCGCGCTTAGGGGATTTTAAATATAAAGGTAAATTCCTGATAGTATCTTCTATGGTATTCTCAGCTTCGCTGGTATTATTTTCCATATCCAAAATATATTTATTATCGCTGATTGCTTTGATATTCATAGGAGGCGCAAGCGTTGCCGCAATCGCCTTGATAAATACAATATTGCAGACGGATGTTCCCGACGCGTTTCGCGGGAGGGTAATGAGCGTATTCATGCTTACCTTCGCGGGCATTATGCCTTTCGGCAACCTTATCGCCGGAAGCCTTGCCCAGGCCTTAGGCGTTTCTTTTACGGTTATGCTCGGCGGCATTATCTGCGCCGTATTTTTTAGCGTTATAAATATAGCGTATCCTGATATAAGAAATATAGAATGATTTTATTTGATTTCTTTAATTCTTTTTGTTATAATAAAATTAGAAGGAGGCGAAGAGAATAGATATGAAAAAATATTCACTTATCATCGCGGTAATGTTTTTTGGTTTTTATATGTTTGGTTGCGGGAAAAAAGAAGCGCCTATGGAGGAAGCCCAGGAACCGATGTCAATGGAGGCGATGAGCGCCACGGCTACGCAAACCGCTCCTGTTGTTTCTCAGGCAAAATTGGAGCCGCTGCCGCCAGCCGGACCCTATAAACCTACTGCTAATGAGATTCAGACAGCGCTGAAGAACGCTAACTTTTATAGCGGCCCGATTGACGGAGAAATCGGCCCGGTGACCAAGAAGGCGATTGAAGAATTCCAGCAGGCAAACGGGCTCAAGGCAGACGGCAAGGTCGGCACTAAGACCTGGGCGGTACTGAGCAAATATCTTAATCCCGCGCCTGCGGCAGCTGAGCCTCGTAAAAGATAAGAGGCCTTGAAAAACAGGCATTTTTATTGTATACTTTATATTGGCCGATAAAGGTAAACCTCAAGAAATTGAGGGGCGCAAAACCACAGACCTAACTCCCTAAGAAGCAGAGGGATACGGTGGCTGGGTTGCCGAAAAGCAAAGGAAGTGATGAAGGTGTAAAGCCTTTATCGGCTGTTTTATTTTTTGAGTCCCAACATTATTTGTTGGGATTTTTTATTTTAAGGTGGTATAATATTGCACTATGGAGCTGAATAAAGACCTTATTTTAAACGAGATATCCTTATTCGAAGGGTTATCCGGCGCAGAGCGCGATTATATAAAGGAACGAGCGAGGCTTAGCGAATATAAGAAAGGAGCGGTTATTTATAAGGAAGGCTCTGCTCCGAGCGCCTTTTACCTGCTTGTCCTGGGAAGGGTGGTAATTTATACCGAAGACCAATACGGCAATAAGAGGGTATTGGAATACCTGCACCGGGGGAAATATTTCGGGATTATTTCGCTTCTGACTAATGAGCCGCATTCTGTAACCGCGCAGGCGCTGAATGACTGCCTCATCTTAAATATTGCAAAGAATGATTTTGATTCTATTTTAAAGAAAATTCCCCGTTTAGCCATTGATTTAAGCCAGACGCTCTCCCGTAGGCTTAAGCGTAAGGACATCCATCAGAAGACCATCTTTGAGAGCACGATTATTTCCGTATACAGTTCTTATTCTCCTGCCGGAAAGACCATATACGCCCTTAACCTGGCCCTTGGCATTCAAAAGGAAACCCGTAAGTCGGTAATCATACTGGATATCGCCCCCAAAGACAAAATGCATAGCCTGCCTCAAAAACTCCAGATACAAGAATCACGGATTGTTGACTTATCCAGCCCGTCCGCGGATAATTCAAAGTCAGCAAAAGATTTTATTTTAAAGACTAAATTTGGCATAGACCTGCTCTGTTTTTATTATGCCTATGAAGATGATTCAAGCGTGAGAAGGCTATTGGCTATTTTGAGTTTGCTGGTGAATGATTATCATTATATAATCCTGGACCTGCCGTCTCTTATGGACAGGCCTATCTTTAATATACTGAACCAGTCGGATTTAATCCACTTTTTAACCAGCCCTACGGCCGTAGATTTAAAGAGGACCCGCAATTTGATAAAGCGGCTTAAATCAGAATTTAATTTCAGCGAGGAGAAGATAAAGATTATTATCAATGAATATAAATTCTCAAGGCTTACGCATCAGGAGCAGGTCGCGATATTGGGCAAGGGCATATTCGCTACGCTGCCTAAGATAGATTTTGAAGCCACTGACAGGCTGATTCTGGATGAGCAGGGCTGTGAATATGCCAAGGCGATAAGAAGGATTTCCAGGGACCTGACGGAGAGCCTCGTGGGCCTGGTTTTAGGCGTAGGGGTAGCGTATGGCCTTTGCCACATCGGCGTATTAAAGGTAATCGAGGAAGAAAAAATACCCGTGGACATTATCGCCGGCTCCAGCGTCGGTGCGCTTATTGCCAGCCTCTGGGTAACCGGCAGGTCAAGCGGCCAGATACTGGAAATCACCAAAGAATTCAAAGAGCCGAAACACATATGGGGCCTGGTAGATTTTACATTTTCCCGCTTAGGATTCCTGAAGGGGGCTAAACTGCACAGGTTCCTGAAGAAATACCTGGGTAACAAGACTTTTTACGATACGAGATTGCCTTTAAAGATTATTGCCAGCGACGTTAAAAGAAAAGAGGCTAAGATTTTAGACAGGGGTCTATTGGTAGATGCGATTATGGCAAGCTGCGCTATGCCGGGCGTATTTTTGCCTTTTCAATTCAAAGAAGAAATGCTCTTTGACGGAGGAGTGACGAATCCTTTGCCCACGGAGGCCTTATTGAAGATGGGCGTAAAAAAGATTATTGCGGTAAATGTTACGCCTTCGAAGGAAGACGTGCTTCGCCAATATGAGAAGATAAAAGAGCGCATTAGCGGCCCTATCCAGCGTTTTAAGACAAACATCCTTGATATCATATTCAGCAGCATTGAGATACTGCAGTCTGAAGTGGCGCAAAAAGAAGCGCAGTTGGCGGACATCGTTTTGCATCCGGATACCACGGGGCTTTATTGGCTGGAATTGCACCGCGCCAGCGAATTCGCAAAAAGAGGGGAAGAAGAGACGCGCAGGCAATTAAATAGAATTTGGCAGGTCATAAATGAATAGGAGGAATAATTATGTTTACCTTTTGCATTAGAATCTTGATATTTGCATTTTGCGCTTTTAATTTTATGGGCTGCGCTGCGCTTAAAGAGACATGCAAAGGTTTCCTCGGCATCTCAACCCAGGCAGTGGAGGATGCCAGGGGAGAAGCCATAACAAGAACATTCGGTTATGACTACAATACCACCTATACCAAAGTCAAGGCGGCCCTGAAAGAAATTAGCGCTTATATTTACGCGGACAATCCAAAGAAAAAGCTTATTGCCGTTTATGTTTCTGAAACCGATACCACTCCGGCGGGCGTATTCCTTAAGGAGATAGATGCAACGCATACCCAGATTGAGGTATCCTCTCCGAGCACCTCTGCCAAGGAAGCCGTTGCTAAAGACGTATTTTCTGTTCTGGAGGGGACATTCAAGAAGGAAAAAATGAAGGGCGAGACCGATGAAAAAGAAATGGGAATTAAATCGTCTTATTAAGGAGTGCCACCGGATTGCCACAAGCAAAGGCTGGTGGGATGAAAAGCGCAATGACGGCGAACTCATTGCGCTTATGCATTCTGAATTATCCGAGGCATTGGAAACTATGCGCGGGCATGGCGCAAAAGAAGCCATTGCCGAAGAACTGGCAGATTGCTGCATCCGCATCTTTGATTATTGCGGCGCAAAGAAAATTGATTTAGAAAACGCCCTCCTTAAGAAAATCGAATATAATAAGACCCGCCCATACCGCCACGGTAAGAAATTCTAAATGATAGACCTTAAATCCCGCCTTAGAGGCAAAGTAGTGATTTTAGGCATGGGAAACACTCTAAGAAGCGATGACGCAGCAGGGTCGCTCCTGGCAGCGCGCATTAAAGACAGGGTCTCTTACACAGTCTATGATGCAGGCCAAAGCCCCGAAAACTATCTGGAGAAGATTATCAAGGAAAAACCCGATACCATACTCATCATCGATGCGGTTGATTTCGGGGGTAAGCCGGGAGAGTTCAGGCTAATGGAAGCCCGGGATTTAAAGACAGTTAATTTATTTTCTACTCACAATGCCTCCATCTCCCTGGCAATTAACTACTTGAAAAATAATTTGCAGGCAGATATAATAATTTTAATTATACAGCCCAAAGGCATATCTTTTGGAGAGGGCTTAAGCCAGCAGATAAGCGAAACGCTAAACAGATTAGAGAATTGTTTCTATGATACAGACAAAGAAAAGGGATAGCTGGGGTTCGCGCTTAGGCATTATTATGGCGGTTGCAGGCTCTGCCATAGGCCTGGGAAATTTCCTGCGTTTTCCTGCCAAGGCCGCATCCAACGGCGGCGGAGCATTTATGATTCCTTATTTTATCTCCCTGTTTTTATTAGGGATACCTTTGATGTGGATTGAATGGACTTTGGGCCGTTACGGAGGAGGATTTGAGCACGGCACCGCGCCCGGGATATTCCACAGCCTCTGGCAGAAGAACCGTTTTATTAAATATTTCGGCATCATCGGCATATTCGGGCCGTTAGTCATATTCATCTACTATACCTATATAGAATCCTGGACCCTGGCTTATAGTTTTTTTGCGCTCACAGGCAAATACAGTAAACTTACAGACCAGGTCTCGATGCAGAATTTCTTAAGCGGCTTTCAGGGCCTTGTGAAAAATCAGTATTTTAACGGGATAGGCGCGGCATATCTATTTTTCTTCATCACCTTTATCTTGAATATCTGGGTTATATATTACGGGATAAAAGGAGGCATAGAGAAGCTTTGTAAATGGGCAATGCCCCTTTTATTTATCTTCGGTTTAATACTGATGATTAAGGTAATGACCCTGGGCGCGCCTGATAAACTGAGGCCCGATTGGAATATCTTTAATGGCTTTGGTTTCTTATGGAATCCGGACTTTTCCGCTTTAAAATCCGCCAGGGTCTGGTTAGAAGCAGCCGGGCAGATATTTTTTACGCTAAGCGTTGGCATCGGAGTAATCCTTACCTATGCCAGTTACCTCTCAAAAGGCGACGATGTGGTGCTTTCAGGGCTTACTGCTGCCAGCACCAACGAGGTAGCAGAGGTAATCTTAGGCGCTAGCATCGTTATCCCGGCAGCATTTGTATTTTTCGGGCCTGTGGATATACAGTCTATCGCGCGTTCAGGAGTATTTAATCTGGGGTTTGTGACTATGCCTTTGGTCTTAAATAAACTTCCCCTGGCAGCGATATTCGGATTTATCTGGTTTTTTCTATTATTCTTGGCAGGGATTACATCTTCAATTTCCCTGGCCCAGCCAGCAGTGGCGTTTTTGGAAGACGAATTTGATATTGGCAGGAAAAAAGCAGTGTTGATATTCGGCGTTATCGCATTTATATTGTGCCAGCCCGCGATATTTTTGCTGAAAAACGGCGTGGTAGATGAATTGGATTTCTGGGGAGGGACATTCTTTCTGGTTTTATTCGCTACTATAGAGACCATACTTTTCGCCTGGGTTTTTGGGATGGAGTCCGCCTGGGATGAGATACACAAGGGCGCAGATATGCAGGTCCCCAGAATTTATAAATTCGTTATCAAGTATATTACCCCCCTATTCCTATTTTTTATCCTGGGGATGTGGTTCTGGCAGGAGTGGCTACCTATCATATTTATGAAAAATGTTTCCTTGACAAACCGTGCGTTTATCCTCGGGACAAGGTTAGGCCTGTTATTGATATTCCTGATATTAGCGGTTCTGGTAAAAGTTGCCTGGAGAAGGAAAAGAACAGAAGCGGAGAGGATGAGATGAGGTCAGGCGGCTGGATATTCCTGGTTATTTCTTGGGGGTTGATTCTTGGCCTTAGCGCATTTTGTTTTGTAAAGGTATTTTCCAAGAAGGAGATAAAATGAAATGGATTATTTAACGAATTTTCTTACCGGTTTAAGCTTAGCCGGCGGTTTTATGGCAGTCATTTTTTCTCTTGAAGGACACTTTACCTATGCCTGTTGGGCAATAATCCTATCCGTTATCTTCGACGGCTTAGACGGCCAGGTTGCCAGGAGAAACCCTGTCCCAAGCGAATTTGGTAAGCAATTAGACTCGTTGGTTGACGCGGTTTCTTTCGGTATTGCGCCCTCTGTCTTGGGTTATATTTTTATTTACCGGGATTTTAATCTCGCCGCGATTTCCGTCTTGTTTATTTATCTGGTCTGCAGCGTAATGCGGCTGGCAGAGTATAATATTACGCCGAAAGAGAGATTGACCAGTTATTTTTATGGACTGCCGACCACTGTTAGCGGCGCTATACTGGCTTCTTTCACTCTGATATATAGAAAATATACGCAGCTGCCGCCTCCGTTTATATTCCTATTGATAGTTTTATGCCTGTCGGTCTTAATGGTCTCAAAACTAAAATACCCGAATCTGGACGGCTTAAGACAAATCGCGGGTAGAAAGCTATTGCCCTTTTCATTAATCGCATTGTTCGCGTTTGTCTTCATGCCGGAGATAACCGTATTTACGCTCTTTGCTGCTTATTTAATATTTTGTCCTTTTCTTTTTAAAAAATTTGTGTAAAATATATTAACCGATAATAAGCCGAGGTAGCTCAGTGGTAGAGCGCGGCCCTGAAAAGGCCGGCGTGGGAAGTTCGATTCTTCTCCTCGGCACTTAAAATAAAACCCCACACCCGGTCAAACCGGGTGTGGGGAGTTTTTTTATTGGATTAACGGACGCTATACCCTGGTGACGTTTGTCGCCTGTTCGCCCTTAGGGCCCTGGGTGATTTCAAATTCTACTTCCTGGCCTTCCTCTAAGGTTTTATAGCCATCCCCTTTGATTGCGCTGTAATGCACAAACACGTCTTTTCCGTCCGAAGATGTGATAAAACCATAGCCCTTTTGATTGCTGAACCACTTCACTTTTCCTCTTGCCATCTGTTACTTTTTCACCTCCTCCATAATAAAAAAACCGTAAAGATCATATATCAAATTCTAACTTTACGGTCTCGCTTAATGCTTGCAAAATCTTTACTTCTCCTTGCTTATTCCTATAAAGATAACATAGCATCTTTTTTAATTTTGTCAATTTATTTTTTATGGTATAATTACGTAATTCTTGTGCCGACGTAGCTCAGTGGCAGAGCAAGTGTTTCGTAAACACTAGGTCGAGGGTTCAAATCCCCCCGTCGGCTATTTTATATGTCCAAATTTACCGAGGTCTTAAAAAACCGCAATTTCTTTTTATTGTGGCTGGGCCAGATAATCTCGCAGGTAGGGGACAGGCTTGACCAGATGGCGCTTATTGCCTTTGTCTATTTGAGGGCTCCGGGCTCTACTTTAGAAATAGCTAAAATCCTTTCCTTTACCATCATACCGGTCTTCTTAATCGGGCCCATTGCCGGCGTATATGTGGACAGGTGGGACAGGCGGCGCACTATGTATGCCTGCGACCTTTTAAGGGCCGCTTTGGTATTTACCATACCGCTATTCTTATTCTACAGTAAGACACTTCTGCCCATATACCTTATCATATTTATAGTGTTCTCCATCGGCAGGTTCTTCGTACCGGCAAAATTATCCATAATCCCCGACTTAGTGCACAAAAAGGACTTATTAATGGCGAATTCCCTGGTTAATACTACCGGTATGATTGCGGCGATACTGGGTTTTGGCATAAGCGGAGTGCTGGTAGAGTGGCTGGGCGCGAAAAGCGGTTTTTATCTGGACGGTTTAAGCTTCTTAATATCCGCAGCCCTTATTTTCTTTATTGTCAAGAAATCAAGCGCTGCCATGAGCTTCAAAAAGGTAAGTAAGGAAATAGTCGAGGTGATCAGGAAATCCGTAATGCAGGAGATAAAAGAGGGGGTCTTATATTTTATTAAAAATAAAAGCATAAGGTTTACCGCGGGTATAATTTTTATATTATGGTCGGCATTGGGCGCGGTTTACGTGGTCCTGATCGTATTTGTGCAAAAGACCCTGCATTCGGCAACTAAGGACCTGGGGCTTTTGATTATGTTTTTGGGGATAGGCTTATTCCTGGGTTCCCTTGCTTACGGCCGCTTTGGACAAAGGTTTTCGCAATATAAGATGATATTTGTTTCTTTGGTTTTAAGTGGTATAATGCTCATTATTTTTGCCTTGTGCATACACCGCTATCCGCATTTTAGCATTGCGGCACTATTGTCTTTTTCTTTAGGGTTATTGATTTCTCCCATTATGATTGCCTCAAATACCATTATTCATAATGTAAGCGAAAACGGCATGATGGGAAAAATCTTTAGTTCCCTTGAAGTGGTAATGCATTTAGGGTTTCTCCTGTTCATGTTTATAAGCAGCCTCCTCGCAGAAAGATTATCGCACCTGGCAATTCTTGTTTTTGTGGGCTGCTCATTCAGTTTGCTGGGCTTGATAAACCTGTTAATCAATCGTAAAATTCAATGGTTAGATTAGAAGAGCACAAGCACGATACAGAGAATAAAAGTATAGAGAAGGCTGCGCTACCAGCCCGTGTTTATATTCCTTTAAGCCAGCACTTGGGCAAGATCTGCGCCCCTGAGGTAAAAATACAGGATGCGGTGCTTACGGGCCAGATGATTGCGCAGGCTGCAGCGCATGTGTATTCTCCGATACATTCCTCTGTGTCGGGAAAGGTTGCCTCAATTCAGGATTGGCCGCACCCTGTATTGGGAGAATGCACGGCGATAGTTATTGATAGCGACGGCCGGGATAGCACACAAGACGCAGGCCGCAGGCCTGCGGAAGAAATAAATAGATTAACCCCTGATGAAATCCGTAATCTTGTCTTTGATGCGGGTATTGTAGGGATGGGAGGAGCGAGTTTCCCCACGCACATAAAACTGAATCCGCCTAAACCGGTTGAGACTTTGATTATTAACGCAGCAGAATGCGAGCCGTATTTAACCGGAGATTACCGGCTGATGGTTGAAAAGACAAAGGAGATTATAAAAGGGATTGAGCTGATTGCGCGATGCCTGGGAGTTAAAAATATATACGTAGCCATAGAGGATAATAAGCCGGAAGCGATAAAAGCCTTTAATTACGAATTACGAATATTAAAATCACAGTACCCACAGGGAGGAGAAAGGCAACTGATAAAAAATATCTTAGGCAAAGAAGTGCCTTCGGGCAATCTTCCTTTTGATATAGGAGTAGTGGTGCACAACGTGGCTACGGTATATGCAATTTATGAGGCGGTTTATTTGAATAAACCTTTGTATGAACGCGTAGTAACTGTCACCGGCAGCATTCTTTCTAACCCTAAGAATTTACTGGTGCGCATAGGCACGCCTATAAGAGAATTGATTGATTTTTGCGGCCCTCTGAAGGAGGGACCCGCCAAGATTATTATCGGCGGCCCGATGATGGGCATTGCGCAGTATACAGATGAAGTACCGGTTATCAAATCCACTACGGGTGTGGTTTTGCTCAACGAAAAAGAAGCCAGACTCCAGGAAGAGGAGTTTTGCATCCGCTGCGGCGCCTGCGTAAGGGCCTGCCCTGCCGGGCTTATGCCGTGTTTGATAAACCTGGCTTCGGAAAAAGAAATGTGGACAGAAGCCAAGGCATACAGGGCAATTGATTGCATTGAGTGCGGTTTATGCAATTACGTGTGCCCGGCAAACAGGAGATTAACCCAGTCCATAAAAAGGGCAAAGTTAGAGGTGAATAAATGAAAGAGATGGTCCGCTACGGATTAATCCTGTCGTTAATCTGCGCTGCTGCCAGCGCATCGTTAGCAACGATGAATTCAATAACCAGGCCTAGGATTATTGCCCAGGCTAAGGCAGAAGAGGAAGCCAGCCTCAAAGAGGTATTGCCTGAAGCAGCGCATTTTGAGCCGGTAAAATCGGGAAGCGATGTTATTTATTATAAAGCCTACGATAAAGCCGGTAAATTTATCGGAGTAGCTTTCAAGGCTTCGGGTAAAGGCTACTCCAGCACTATTGAGACTGTGGCAGGATTGACTCCGGAGGGCAGGATTACTGCCATAAAAATAGTAGATCAGAATGAGACCCCGGGATTGGGAGCGCGCATTACCGAAGAGGATTTTACCAGGCAGTTTACAAATAAAAAAGATTTAAAAGAGGTTCAGGCGATTACCGGAGCTACGATATCCTCAAAAGCAGTAATAGATTCGGTATCCAGAAAAGCAGAAGAGTTAAGGGAATTGATAGGAAATGAAAAGTAGGCTTATAGTCAGCGCTTCTCCGCACCTGCATAAGGATGAGTCTGTAAGCAGGATTATGTGGATGGTGGCAATCGCTTTAATACCTGCAGGCGCAGCCGGAGTATTTATCTTTGGAACAGGCGCGCTCCGGATAATTATCTTAGGTGTTGCCTCTGCGCTGGCAACAGAAGGGATTTTACAGGCGTTAACTAAAAGAAAAGTTTCTATCTTAGACGGAAGCGCGGTTATCACAGGGTTATTGCTTGCCTATAACCTGCCGCCTAAAGTGCCGTTTTGGTTGCCGATTATAGGTTCGTTTTTTTCCATTGCTATCGGTAAGCAAATTTTCGGCGGATTAGGCCAGAATATTTTTAATCCCGCATTAGTAGGGAGAGTCTTTCTTATGGCCTCCTGGCCAAAGTATATGACTACATTTACCCAGCCCCTGCGCGCAGGGGCTGGGTTTGACGCTGTAACCTCTGCAACGCCCCTTGCCGCCTTAAAGGAAGGAAAGGTTTTAGAGAGTATCTCTAAGTGGGATTTATTCTTAGGGTTACGCGCAGGCTGCATTGGCGAAGTGTGCATCTTTGCGCTTCTTTTGGGAGCCGCATTCCTGTTATTAAGAGGCTATATTTCGTGGCACATCCCCGTAACTTATGTTTTTACAGTAGCAGTTTTTACGTTTATATTCGGCTCAAGAGGTTTATTCGCGGGCGATTGGCTGTTTCATATTTTATCAGGGGGGCTGATACTGGGAGCATTTTTTATGGCTACGGATTATGTCACCAGCCCTTTAACCTATAAGGGGCAGGTTATCTTCGGTATCGGTTGCGGAATAATTACCGCGATTATCCGGCTCTGGGGCGGCTATCCCGAAGGCGTATCTTATGCCATATTAATGATGAATGCAGCTACGCCCATAATTGACCGGTATACCAGACATCGCGTTTATGGGATAAAATGAAGAAATTCTTTAATGAATTTTTAAAGGGGATTATTAAGGAAAACCCAACCTTTGTCCTGGCCCTGGGTTTATGCCCGACATTAGCAGTTTCTATTTCGCTTATCAACGGCATAGGCATGGGTATTGCCGCAACCTTTGTGCTTCTGGGCTCAAATATAATAATCTCGCTGATTAAAAATATCGTTCCCGACAGGGTTCGCATTCCCTGTTTTATCGTGGTCATCGCCACCTTTGTTACTATCGTGGAGATGACGATGAAGGCGTATAGCCCGGCATTAAACCGTGCCTTGGGCATATATGTTCCCTTGATAGTGGTGAATTGCATAGTCCTGGGCAGGGCTGAAGCTTACGCCCAGAAAAATTCGGTATTAAATTCCTTATTTGACGGCCTGGGTATGGGCGTGGGTTTTACTTTGGCCTTGTTGTTAATCTCAGGCATAAGAGAAATATTAGGGGCAGGAAAAGTTTTTGGTTTTAGCGTAGTCAAAGGATTTGAGCCGGTGTTTGTTCTGGGCATGCCTTCTGGAGCGCTGTTGGTTATAGGTTTATTGCTCGGCTTCTTTAATCTATTAAAGAACAGGAAAATATGAACGCTGCCCAATTCTTAACCATATTTATTTCCGCGGTATTTATCCATAACGTTATACTCTCCCGCTTTTTGGGTTTATGCTCTTTTATCGCCATTTCCAAAGAAACAAAGCCGGCGCTGGCGATGAGCCTGGCTGTAATGTTTGTTACCACTATGTCCTCGATAATTACCTGGCTTATTTACAGGTTTTTGCTCATTCCCTTTAACTTGACATACCTGCGCACCATATCTTTTATCCTGGTGATTGCTACATTTGTGCAATTCGTAGAGATGGTAATCAGGAAGATAAGCCCGCCTATGTACAGATTTTTCGGGATATATTTGCCTTTAATTACAGTAAACTGCGCGGTATTGGGCGTGGCAGTGTTAAATGCGGATATGTTTTTTATTAACGGTAAAGTTGTGCCGGGGAGTTTTTATTATTCCGTATTCCAGGGCATATGCGTAGGATTAGGCTACACCCTGGCAATGCTTTTAATGTCGGGGATAAGAGAGAGGCTGGATTTGGCGGATGTGCCGAAATGCGTAAAGGAATTTCCGCTTGCCTTTGTTATCGCTTCAATTATGTCCTTAAGTTTTATGGGATTTAACGGCTTCAGGTTCTAATGCTAATATGGAAATATTAATTCCGGTTTTTAGTCTGGCTCTTCTGGGACTTTTATTCGGGATAGGATTAGCTGTTGCCTCCAAGAAATTTGCGGTAAAAACCGACCCCAGATTAGAGAAGATTGTCGGACTTCTTCCGGGCGCAAACTGCGGCGCCTGCGGCGGAGCAGGGTGTTTCGGATTTGCCGAATCCATCCTTAGCGGAAAATTAAGCATAGACGCCTGCAGGGTAAGCGGCGACGCAGTAAAAGAGCAGATTGCCAGGCTCCTGGGGAAAAAATTAGAGAAAAGAGTAAAGAAGGTAGCGGTTTTACATTGTCACGGCGGAAATAAGCGCGCAAAGGACAAGTTCAGTTACCAGGGCATAAGGGATTGCGTGGCCGCGAATATAGTGCATGGCGGGCCTAAAACGTGCGGCTACGGCTGTATTGGTTATGGGACATGTATGCTGGTATGCCCTTTTGGCGCAATTACAATGAACAACGAAGACTTGCCCGTAATTAATGAAAATAAATGCACTGCCTGCGGCAAGTGCGTAGCAATATGCCCGAAAAAACTTTTTATCTTGGTTCCCGTAACTAAGATGTACGCGGTGCGCTGCATGTCCCTGGACTTTGGCAAAAAGGTAATGCAGGTCTGTTCCGTAGGCTGCATTGCCTGCCGTAAATGCGAGCAGGCCTGCCCTGTCCGGGCAATTAAAATAATTGATAACCTTTCAGCGATTGATTATAATATCTGCGATAACCGCGGGGAGTGCTTTAAAGTCTGTCCGGTGAATACAATAGCACAAAAGGTAAATAAGGCCTGGAAGAACAAGTTAGACTAGGATGAACATAGCAATCTTTGCTTCGGGAAGAGGGACAAATTTTTCCGCAATCTTAAGGGCGATAAAAAAAGGAAAGGTTAAAGCAAAACTTAGCCTTTTGGTTTGCGATAACCCGCAGGCAAAGGTCTTGGGAAAGGCAAAGCGCAGCTGTATAAATACCGCGTTAATAAAAAGGGAAGATTTTGCCGCAAAAAAAGATTTTGAAGGAAAGATTATAGAACGCTTAGAAGAAAATAAAGTAGATTTAATTGTTCTGGCGGGTTTTATGCGCATGTTAAGCCCGGAATTTGTCGGGAAGTACAAAGGCCGCATCCTCAATATCCATCCGGCATTGCTTCCCGCGTTTAAGGGAGAAGAGGCGATAAAAGACGCGTTTGAATATGGCGTAAAAGTAACCGGGGTTACAGTGCATTTTGTGGACGAGAAGATGGACCACGGCCCGATAATTTTACAAAGGCAGGTTCAAATAGAGCCGAACGATACTTTAGAATCTTTGGAATCAAAGATACATAAAATTGAGCATAGGCTTTATCCTGAGGCCATAAGGTTGTTTATCGAAGGCAGGTTAAAGATAGAAGGAAGGAAAGTCAAGATTTCTACTCGGTAGGCCTTGCCCATAAAGCCGCGCGGTTCAAAATAGTCCTGCTCTGGGTAAGTAAATTATCCAATTCCACGTATGAAAAGTCCCGCAGGTTATATGTCTTTACGGTATAGATAATTATTTTTAATATCTCCTTATCTATATCGGCATTCTTATCCACTTCCGGTTTCTGGAATTTTAGTTTAATCCTGTGCTGTATTTGGCTGGCTACAAACTCATCCAAGGTTATATCCCTGTAATCTAAATGCTCTCCTTGGGTATCCCCGATTGCCTCAAGCGATATATCGGAATCCGTAAGCACGCGGTGCTGGTATTCGGTCCAGGAGATGAATTCATAAGAGACCTTTTTTAAATCCAGGTAATAAAATATTTCCCTGGTTTCAAAGCCGTTCTTTATATCCGCGGTAACCAGACAGAAGAATTTCGGTTCGTGCTCTTCCCTTGAGCGCTTGAGGCTGAAGAGCACGCGGCGCAGGACTTTCCAGACGTTATTGATTTTGTCTAATACAACTTTATTATATTTGTATTCCTGGGTTTTTTCTGTTTCCGGAGTGCTCTTAATTATATATTCGGCTTTTAATGTCCCGTCCTTAAAACCGACTTTGTTATCCTCAATCACAAACCTCTCTGAATATTTCTCCGGCTTATCCGCCTTTGTGAACATATCCTCAACCGGCAGATAAATCCATAGCGTTGACCCTACCAGTTTTACTTTAACGTCTATATCGTATTCGTTTTTGCAGATATCCTGGATAGCCTTGTCTATGTCTTCTTTAAGATAGGAGGGTGCAGTAGAGAGGGAACAACCGTGGGTAAGAAAAATAATAAGGCAGAGGTTAAGAAGAAGGCCGCGTTTTACCGAATTCCTTAAAGATAGCCTCGATTTCGTCATAATTAAGCTCTTCTTTAGCAATGAGTTCTTTAGCTAAACGGTCAAGCAGCGGCTCTTCATTTTTTAATAATTCGCTGACTTCTTTCAGGCAGGTTTGCAGTATATCTTGAACGTCATCATCCAGAAGGGCTTTTGTATGTTCGGATATTTCTGCAGCCATTCCAAATCTTTTTAATAAGGAGAGCTGCTGGAAATTTCCTAACAAGCCAGATTTACCCATTCCTACCTGATACACCATCATGTGGGCGGTGTATAAAGCATTGCTAAAGTCTCCGGACACCCCAGCAGTGGTATAGCCAAGCTTTATTTTCTCAGCAGCGTAGGATCCCAAAGAGATTTTAATTTCGCTTAAAAGCTGGCTCTGGTCTTCAATGAAGATATCTTCGCGTTCAGGAACCCAAGTTACACCCCCGGTATGACCTCGCGGAACAATCGTTATCTTAAACACGTCTTTTGTCGGAACAAGTAAATAAGTAACTATCGCATGCCCTGCTTCATGATAGGCTGTTTGCAGTTTTTCTTTTGCGGTTAGCTTTACCCTGCGTCTTAAGCCTAAGTATAGCCTTTCCCTTGCATCGTCTATGTCTTTCATGGTGATTGACTGGCGTTTGTTGCGCACAGCTATCAGAGCCGATTCTCTCACTATATTGGCGATATCTGCGGGACTTTGGCCTACGGTTACTTTCGCAAGGCGGTCTACTTTAATGTCATTCGGGTCATATTTGACTTTCTTAAGATAGTAAGCGAATAATTTCTCGCGGTCTTCAAGGCTTGGTTTATCTACATGAATCTTACGGTCAAATCTTCCCGGTCGTAAAAGCGCCGCATCCAGAAAGTATTCCGGCATATTTGTCGCGCCGATGATTACGATATTGAAATCCTTTTCTTTAAGGCCATCCATTTCTACCAGGAGTTGATTTAAGGTGGTGTTGGTTTCAGTCTGGCCGCCAAATCCCGAATCAGGAGCCCTCTGCGCGCCTACAGCATCTATTTCGTCAATGAATACCAGGCAGCCCCCCTGCAATTCCGCTAAATTCCGCGCCTGCTTAAAGAGGTTACGGATTCTCCCAGCGCCCACGCCGACAAACATCTCTACAAATTCCGAACCGGACATAGAAATAAAAGGCAGGCCTGCTTCTGTGGCAATGGCTTTAGCCAGATAGGTTTTGCCGCAGCCGGGGGGACCCAGCATGAGTATGCCTCTTAAAATTTTACCGCCGATACGCTGCAATTCAGCGCGGTCCTTAACCAGCTTTACCACTTCCAGCGCTTCCTGTTTTGCCTCATCCATGCCGATGACATCATCCCATTTAATTCCGATATCCGCACCGGCAACCGACTTTTTGGCTGTCTGGGTAAAAGTGGTAGCGCCCCGTTTATAAAACATCCAGTACATCATAAACACGTAAACCGTGCCCTGGATAATACCCATCACGCTCCAAATGAACATCTGTAAGGGCGCGGTGGCAAGCTGCGATTGGCGAAGGTAGGACTCTGATTCCCTCCAGGCTTTAAGCCCGTTGATGATGACGATATTAAGGAGGATAAATATAACCGTGGCAGCAAAGGCGATAATTATCCTTATCCAGTACAGCCTCCAATAGAATTTGAGCTTCTTCCAATTCATAGGCATAAAAATACCATATTAAGCCAAATAAGTCAAACCTTTTCTTGACTTGGTAGTTTTTGTGTGTATAATTATAAGTCCAAAATAACATAATCAGCATAAGGAGAAGTTGACAATGGCAAAGATTAAGGCTATAAAGGCGCGCGAGATTCTGGATTCGCGGGGCAATCCTACAGTAGAAGTCGATTGTATTCTGGATAACGGCATTTTAGGCAGAGCCGCTGTTCCTTCAGGCGCATCCACAGGCGAAAAAGAAACCCTGGAATTAAGGGATGGGGATAAGAAAAGATATTTAGGAAAAGGGGTCTTAAAAGCGGTTAATAATGTCAACACTGTAATTGCTTCAAAAATAAAGGGTTTGAGCCCTGATTTTGAGAGGATAGATAAACTGCTTATCAAGGTGGACGGCACGCAGAATAAATCTAACCTCGGCGCTAATGCTATTCTGGGTGTTTCTTTGGCTGTGGCAAAGGCTGCGGCATTATCTAAGAAGCAGCCGCTGTATAAATTCTTAGGCGGGGACAAAGCCAAGATTTTACCTGTGCCATTGATGAATATCCTAAACGGCGGCATGCACGCCGATAATAACCTGGATATCCAGGAATTTATGATTATGCCGGTGGGGGCGCCTAAGTTTTCCGAGGCATTGCGGTATGCTGCTGAAGTCTTCCATAATCTAAAATCCATCTTAAAATCCAAGGGATTGGCAACATCTGTCGGCGATGAGGGGGGCTTTGCGCCGAACCTGGCTTCCAATCAAGAGGCATTGGATTTGATAATATTGGCAATAGAGAAGGCGGGTTACAAGCCACGGCGGGATATTTATTTAGCCCTGGATTGCGCTGCCAGCTCTTTTTATCAAGACGGCAAGTATAAATTTGAGAACACAGAGAAAAATTCCGAGGACCTGATTACGATATATGAAAGTTGGATGGGTAAGTATCCTATTTTATCCATAGAAGATGGCTTGTCTGAGCACGATTGGCCAGGCTGGAAAGAGTTGACAAAAAGGCTGGGTACTAAATTGCAGCTGGTAGGAGACGACATATTCGTAACTAACCCCGAGATTTTTAAAAAAGGCATTGAAGAAAAAATAGGAAATGCTATACTAATAAAAGTCAATCAGATAGGCTCGCTTTCGGAAACGCTTGAGACGATAGGTATCGCTGAAAAGAATAAATATAAATCCATAATCTCCCATCGTTCAGGCGAGACCGAGGATACCACCATTGCCCACTTAGCGGTAGCTGTCGGTTGCGGCCAGCTTAAGACAGGTTCATTATCGCGCACAGACAGGATTTGTAAATACAACGAACTCTTGCGAATCGAAGAGGGGTTAGGCGAAAAGGCCGTCTACGCCGGAACGATTTGGAAAAAATAGTTGATGCTGCCGATATTAAGGAAGGCGTTCTGGATTTTTGGTCTTGCGGTTTTTGTTTTGGTTATATTTTTGCCGGGTTATACCAAACTGCAGGAACTCAGGGATAAGAACCGCGAACTGACAGTTAGGATTAAGAAATTAAATATAGAAAACGCTCTTTTACAGCAGGAACTCGTTCGCATAAAAAACGACCCTGTTTATCAGGAGAAAATTGCCAGAGAGAAGATGGGGGTAGTGCGCAAGGGCGAAATCCCCGTCAAAATCATCCCTGAGAAGAAAAGGTAATTTAGCGGGGTGGAGCAGCCTGGTAGCTCGCAAGGCTCATAACCTTGAGGTCGGTAGTTCAAATCTACCCCCCGCAACCAGATAAAAAGCCGCCACAATTTGGCGGCTTTTTATTTCCGGAGAAAATCCCTTGAAAAAGACTTGCCCTTGTGATAACCTAAAAACCTATGGAAAATAAACTCTGGGAATTTATAGACAATGTCGGCACTTTCAAGTCAGTCACGGCAGACAAAATTAAAACCCTCTATTTTCCGCTCTGTAATGAAACAATAATGTCTTCTATTTCGCCTGGCCTGCACGGAGATATTAAAACCGGCCAGAACTCCTTTTTACTTGCCCCGGTTTCCCGCATTGACTTGGTTAATTCAAAAGCCTCAAGAAATTTCTGGATTTACATAGATAAAGACAGGATATGGTCAGCAAGAGGCGCTGAAGAAGATAGTTTTAGTTTGGAAGCAGGGCTTCTCTGGCATAAAATCACCAGAGAGAACAAGAAAATAGGATTAAGGGCAGAGATACTTTCTTTTGTGCCGGCAGGCGGTGAGCCGGTGGAAATAATGCAGGTAAAGCTTACCAATATTTCTTCTCAAAAGATAAAATTTACCCCTACTGCTGCCATTCCTATATATGCACGGGGAGCGAATAACCTGCGTGACCATCGCCATGTCACTTCATTGCTGCAGCGCATAACCCTGCATAAATTCGGGGTGATTTCCAAACCTACGCTCGCCTTTGACGAATCCGGGCACAAACCCAATAAGACAACCTATTTTGTTTTAGGTTGGGATGAGAAATTCAGGCCCCTTCAATATATTTATCCAACACAGGAGATGTTTTGCGGGGACGGGGGGGATTTAGAGGCGCCCGAGAGTGTCTTAAGAAATATTCTCCCAAAAAAAGAGTGTATTCAGGGCAAAGAAGCAATGGGGGCTTTACGTTTTGCTGAAACAGCTTTGGCTCCCGGCAAAACAAAATCCTATATAATTCTTATGGGTATTAGCGAAGATAATGCCGGGATTAAAAGTATTATCAATAAATTTAGCAGTTTAGATAAAGTAAAGAATAGCCTTGAGCGCACAAAAAATTACTGGGTTACGAATAGCCGCAAGATAAGTCTTTCTACAGGTAACCTTGATTTTGATAATTGGTTTTGCTGGGTGAATATCCAGCCGGCTTTAAGGAAGATTTTCGGCTGTTCCTTCCTTCCGGATTTTGATTACGGTAAAGGCGGACGCGGCTGGCGCGATTTATGGCAGGACTGCCTTTGTCTTATCTTAGATAATCCGCAGCAGGTGCGCAGGCTCCTGGTTAATAATTTCTCAGGTGTAAGGATAGATGGCTCAAACGCAACCATTATCAAAAAGAACGAGGGAGAATTTACCCAGCCCCTGCGCGCAGGGGCTGGGTTTATTTCCGACCGCAACAATATCAGCCGCGTATGGATGGACCACGGAATATGGCCTCTTCTTACCCTGGATTTATATCTTAATGAAACAGGGGACTTCAATATATTATTTGAACAAGTTCCCTATTTTCGCAATCACGAAATCAAGCGCGCAAGGGCAGTTGACCTTAAATGGAGACCTGGAAAAATTTACACAGGCATAATACTGGAGCATCTTTTAGTGCAGAATTTAGTGCAATTTTTTAATGTAGGCAGGCACAACTTTGTCCGGCTTGAAGGCGCTGACTGGAATGACGGACTGGATATGGCAAAGGAAAATGGCGAGAGCGTTACCTTTAGCTCGATGTACGCGCAAAACCTCTTAAGGCTCTCTGAATTAATTGAGAAAACCGGGAAAAATAAGATTAGTGTTGCAAAAGAGCTCAAGATACTTTTGCAGAGGATAAATTATAATTCAGTTAAAGAGAAATTTGCGGCCTTGGAAGAATACTTTGAAAAGACAGCATACGGAACTTCAGGGGAAAAAGTTAATTTGGTCGCCATGGCTCTTGCCAATGACTTAAGGGGAAAAGCGCATTGGATGATGGAGCATATCCGTAAGCGCGAATGGCTCAAAGAAGGATTTTTTAACGGCTATTACGATAATCGTAGCGAACGCGTTGAAGGAATGAAAAACAAGATTATGAGGATAATGCTCAGTTCTCAGGTATTTCCGATAATGAGCGAAACCGCTTCAGATGCGCAGGTCGCTGCCATCTTAAGAAGCGCGCGTAAGTATCTGTTTGATAAGAAGCTCAAAGGTTATCACTTAAACACGGATTTTAAAGAAGAGTTGCGTACTCTTGGCCGGGCATTCTCCTTTGTTTACGGGGATAAGGAGAACGGCGCGTTCTTTAACCATATGGTTGTGATGTTTGCTTATGCGTTGTATAAACGCGGGTTTGTTAGAGAGGGCTGGCAGGTTTTGAATTCAATTTATAATATGGCAATTGACACAGAGAAAAGCAAGATTTACCCCTGCCTTCCCGAATACTTTAATTTAGAAGGAAAGGGAATGTATTCGTATCTTACCGGTTCTGCCAGCTGGTTTGTGCTGACTATGCTTACCCAGGTATTTGGCGTAAGAGGAGATAATGGAAACTTGCTTATTGAACCGAAATTGTGCCTTGAGCAGTTTAGAAACAGTTCAACTATCAGCATTAACAGGACTTTTGCCGGGAAGAATTTGGTAATTATTTTTTTCAATCCTAAAAAGCTTGAATACGGTAGATATAGGATAATTAAGGCAATCCTGAACTCCCGGGATTTAGCCTTAAAAGAGCCCCAGCGCATTGTTATCAGCAGAAAATCCATTCTTAAACTTCCTTCCAATAAGGTAAATTCTCTGAAAATTATTTTAGGTTAACTAAACAGCGTCGGTAATGTCAAATAAATTGTGTAAATTCTTTTAATGGCTTATCCTTCCATTTGTTATTTAAGCGAGTAAGTATTGCATAGATTATTCGGTTTACGCTGTCTTGGTTTGTAAAACAGCTCATTGGCCTAGTTCTTCTGCGTACTTCTCTAAAAGCACGCTCTATGACATTAGTGGTTCTGATACGCCTACGGATGGATTTTCTATATTGTTCTTTTATAGGAATCTCTAAGAAGCTCAGTAGTTCATCCAGGTCCTTTTCAATACAGTTGACTGCCTGAGGGTAAATTCTTTGCCAGTGTGACTTCCAGCGTCTGAATATCTTTACTGCATCACGCTTAGTCTCAGCTTTGTAGATTTCTTTGGCTTCAGCCAAGACTTGTTTTTCCTCGCTCTTTTTCAGGTATTTGGCTACATTCCTTAGCTTATGCACCCAGCAGTGCTGCCTTTTGGTATAGGCGTAGACTACATCTAAAGCAGCGTGTAGACCTTTACAGCCGTCGGTAATAATGAGCTTGAGATTCTCTCCTTTAAGCCCTCGATTGTATAAGTCATTAAGGAATGCCTCCCAGCAATTCTGGGATTCTGTAGGGGCAATCTTAAAAGATATAAGCTCTTTCTTACCGAAGATTGTTATGCCATAAGCGACCAGCACCAGCTTCTTTACCACATGGAGAGAAGTTTTTACTTTAAGCGTTATGCCGTCGAGGAACAAGAATTGGTATTCATCAAGCAGGGTTCGTTTATGGAACTCTTTGACCTTGCTATCCAGGGTTTTAGTTACATTTGACACACAAGAAGCAGAGAAGGTTGTCTCAAGGAGCGGCTTGAGGGCGCCTGATACGTCTCTGGTTGAGACGCCGGCCAGGAAGACATTGCATATCGCATCATTTACAGCTTGTTGACGTCTTTGGTATCGCGCAAAGATATTAGTCTTATACAATCCTAGACGGGAACGCGGAACTTTTAGGTTAACCAAAGGCCCTAACTCAGTATCAAGGCAGCGTTGGTAATAGCCGTTTCGGTAATCAAGTCTGTTTTCTGTTCTTTGGTAAGACTGTCTGTTCATATAACAGGTGATTTCTTCTAACATTGCCAGTTCCATTGTGTCTTTTAAGAGAGAGCGGGTATGCCGCTTGATGTCAACCCAGAAGCTTGCATCTGTGCAGGAATCAACAAATTCCTTTACTCTTCGCCATCTTTGTGTTACATTTGAGTCAAAGACTAAGTACTGCATAGGGCGTATTCCTTTCTCTAATTAGGGCAACTGCTAATTGCCCGGGGTTAATAAGATTTTCTTAAGAGAAGGATACGCCTTTTTAATTACTTTGTCCAGCGGGTGACGAGGCTTGATTTGAGCAGCACGTTGAAAATTTGAGCGGGCATGGTTGCCCCGCTAACACCTGTCTGGCAGAGCGAAAATTTTCACCGAGCGCAGATTTTCCTCGCTGGGGAAAATCAAGCGGTGCTGCGAAAACAAGCCTCGGCAGGACCCGCTGCCCTGTAGAATTTACACAAGATTGAGTATACTACCCAGCGTCGGTAAACCCCTTGACAAAACCCTTATGAAGGAATAAACTAATAATATATGGAGAAGAAAGCCTTTACCCCGCACCTTTCAAAAGGTGTGGGATTTACCCTCCTTGAATTAGTAGTGGTAATTCTCATCTTAGGAGTCCTTGCCACCTTAGCTTTTACCCAATATGGAAAAATGATGGAGAATGCAAGGCAAGCGGAAGTAAAACAAGTGTTTGGGCTTATCCGTAAGTATGCAGTAGCCTATCGCTTAGCAAATGGTACTGTAGACGGGATGACTTATGCCGATTATGGCATAGCCGCATGGTCCCAGGATCAAATCCCCATGCGTATGGGTGCCACTTGTTGCTGTCAAAGTTCGCATTACTTTAACTATATAGCCGATATATATAGTTGTCACGATCCCACCATATGCGTCTATGCGTATCGCTGCACGGCCGGAGGAAAAGAGCCGCAATATTCAACTTCTTATTACTGCACGTATACAAGTAATCTGGTTACAGGACAGGACACTATGAGTTGTCCTTAATGAGCTATACCTCTATGGGTCAGCCTGCCCAGGCCTTCTATTTCATCCCCTTATTTTATTTGCCAAAATGCGTATTTTTGGTATAATAATCTTTCCTTGAGCGTAAAAAGGAGATAAGATGATTGAACGTTATTCCCTACCTAAAATGGCTAAAATCTGGCAGGAGAAGTTTAAGTTTAACACGATGCTGCTCATCGAGATACTCGCCTTGGAAGCCCTCGCCAAACAAAAGAAAGTCCCGCAAGAGGCAGTTA
>Ga0233423_10000040_pt1 | contig 80655 bp, 71 predicted proteins | sample Watercolumn_Mata_FD_180713 | JGI IMG/M metagenome (GOLD analysis project Ga0233423, IMG submission 180713) | Freshwater microbial communities from Lake Matano, South Sulawesi, Indonesia - Watercolumn_Matano_2014_112_MG | ecosystem: Environmental > Aquatic > Freshwater > Lake | place: Indonesia... | reverse complement strand
GCCAAAAGCGGCTCGATTTTCCACAAAAAGGACAGAATAGCAGGATTTCATTGACTTAAGACTCCCATGGCCTTGCCGTTGCCTTATGCCGACCGGTAATCCTTATGATTTTTGCAAGAGGCTCAATGGTTTGATAATTTTTCCCCTTGACCCAGGATGGGCGAAACTCCGGGAATGAACCCCGGGTAGTCAAACGTAATAAATATCTGAGAGAAAAGCCATGAAGGCTTGGGCGTCAGCAGACGTCCGGTGTTCGTGGCTTTTTATTTTGCTTCTCCCTGCCTAAATCCTGAGCAAGTGAGTGCAAAGAATAAAAAAGGAGGAAATTATGCGACGCTATTTCACCCTCAGCCTGTGTCTGTTCCTCATCCTCACCCTGGTCAACGTCGCCCGGGCCCATTTCGGCATGATTCTGCCGGATAAATCCATGGTGATGCAGGGCGACAAACCTGAATTGGAGGTGGTGCTGTCGTTTAACCATCCCTTTGAACAGAAGGGCATGGACTTGATCAAACCCAAGAGATTTGGGGTAATGTCCGGCAAGACCAACACCGATCTCACCAACACCCTCCAGGAAACCAAGGTCCTGGATAAGATGGCCTGGAAAGGCGTCTACGCTATAAAGAAACCGGGTATTTACACCTTTTATTTTGAACCCCAACCCTACTTCGAACCGGCGGAAGATAAATTTATCATCCATATTACCAAGACTTATGTGGCCGCCCTGGGCGGCGAAGAGGATTGGGACCAGGAAGTGGGCCTCAAGGCCGAGATCATTCCCTTGACCCGGCCCTTCGGCCTCTACGCCGGCAACGTCTTCCGGGGGATGGTGAAATTCAACGGCAAGCCCGTGGCCGACACCGACGTGGAGGTGGAGTACTGGAACCCCGGCAAGAAGATACATGCGCCCAATGAATATTTCACCACCCTGAAGTTGAAGACCGATAAGAACGGGGTCTTTGCCTTTGCCCCGCCCCAGGCCGGGTGGTGGGGCTTCTCCGCCATCAACGAGGAGAAGGATTCCCTCAGGGGGCCAGACGGCAAGAAAAAGAAAGCCGAATATGGAGCGGTGCTCTGGGTGCAGTTTACCGATTGGCCGAAGGCAAAATAACCAAGAAAGGTGAATGGGGGAGAATGTATGAAGAACTTTGTGATGCCCAAACCGATTTGGCTTTCCTTGGCCATGGTTCTAGCATTAAGTTGGACCCTGGCCGTTTCGCCGGCCCTGGCCCAGGTCCCGGGAGTGCCCTTTGAGCTGCCGGGACCCCCGGAAAAGAAGGAAGAATGTCCCTCCACCTTCGGTCCCATCATCACCGATACCGCCATTCCCATCGAGAAGGGCAAGTTCGCCATCCAGCCCACCTTTGGCCTGAGTTTTGTCACCAACAATTTCAGCCCAAGCTGGCGCCGGGTTTCGGCGGGCGGCAATTTCCAGTCATTCAATATGAGCTGGAAATTTACCTACGGCCTTATCAATAATCTGGAAGTGTACACGGTAATTCCCTTTATCGCCAACTGGTGCAGCAACGTCAATGAACCGGGGCCGAACGGCGAACGCGGCGCCAGGTTCCAGGGGTTCGGCGACCTCAGTTTCACCTTGAAGTATCGGCTGGTGGAAGAAACCGAGAAGCTCCCCACCGTCAGCGCCGTCTTTACCCCGACTTTTCCCACCGGCCATTACCAGCGGATTAATCCCGGCCGCCTGGGCATGGACATCTTAGGAGGTGGAGCCTACGCCTTCACCACCGGCTTTAACCTGTCCAAGTGGGTTAAGCCCTTCATCTTTTATGGTAATGTTTGGTATACCATGCAGACCGCTTTTACTACCCGAGGTGAGGATGAAGAAGGTAATTCCGTCAATATCCGTAACTACCCCCGGGATTTTGTGACTCTGAACCTGGCGGCGGAGTACCCCATTATCGGGAAATGGGTGGCCCTCCTGGAGTTAACCAGCACCTGGGACGGCGGGCGCCTGTTCGGCCATAAGGCCAACGTGCTCCCCGCGGCCCTGCTTTCCCTCTCGCCGCAGCTCCAGTACATGGCCACGGACAAATTCTCCCTGGCTTTAGGGGTGAACTTCGACCTGGTGGGAAAAAACACCACCGCCAATATTACTCCTTTGCTCTCAGCGGTTTACGCTTTCTGATGTTATAATAATAATTGACAGGTGGAGGTAACTTCATGAAACGCTGGCATTTTCTATATTTTGGTCTGATTGTATTGTCCTTCCTCATCTGGGCCGTACCGCCTCAGGCCCTGGGCCAGGGCCGCGGCCAGGGGTTCCGGCCCTGTCCCTACGCGCCCTACCAGTGCCCGGGTGTCTGTTTAACACATCATCCCAACACCAAGAAATTCCAACTTTGGGCCCCCAAAATAAAAAAGGCTGGCAACCTCTATGTTGCCAACCTCTTATAATCCTTCCTGATTATGGTGGAGATGAGGGGATTTGAACCCCTGACCTCCTGCATGCGAAGCAGGCGCTCTTCCAGCTGAGCTACATCCCCACGCACTTTAAATTATGGCCGCTTCCCCGGAGATGTCAAGCATAATTGGCTGACGACCCTTACGGAGGCTGGCCCTTAGAAGAGGTCAAGGTTCAAGGTTCAAAGCTAAGACCGGGACCCCGAAGGTTTTTCATAACTTATGGGTGATAGCCCTCATGGGCCACTATAAAAAGACAGGCAGGAGCGAAAGTTGCAAATCTGTGGAATTTGTGGCCGAATCCGGTTATCGCCCCTTGTATCTCAAAATTCCCTGGGATATTAATAACCGGAGCATTCGTCAAATAGCCCGCGGCTCATTCATAAAGGTGAACAAAACTTCCGGAAGTTTTGCGGGCCAGCTTTGAACTTTGGGGAACGGGAAGAGAACAAAGTCTCGCTCTCCCGCCCGGATGGTCAGGAGGCGGTCATGGGGTCGGATTGGCGGATTGTGGCATTTCCGGTGATCTTGCCGTGGCGGCAGGAATTTTGGACCCTGCCGCTCTATTTTCCCGATCTAAAGGTGGGGGTGACGCCGGGGTGGCCCAGCAATTTGCCATACCAGGGCCTGCCCTTGCCGCCGGAAGCGGAAGTCCCGGCCGCGGCCCTCAAGGGTTTCCAGCCGGGAGAGTTGCGCCAATGGCAAGCCTTTAAGGAGTTCCACCAGGACCAGGAAGAAGGTGACCTGCTGCAGGCTCTGCGGCAGTATGGAGCCGCGCCGGTCTCTGAACCCTCCTCTCCTGCGGATGCCTGGCGGCTGGCCTGGCAATTGGAGAAGATGCTGGCCGACCAGGAGGCCCAGCTGGTCAGCGTGGACCGGGGCCAGGAATGGTTGGCGGAAATTCTGGCGCCGGAGCCCTGGGAAGAACAGCCGCACTTGGGTCCGGTCCCGGGGATCGGCGAAATGGTGGACCCGGACCTGGCCAAGCTGCGTTATCATCTCTGGGAGCGGGTCATGGCTTCTTACCTGCATGACCATTGGGCCCCCTTGCTTTTAGGCCGCACGGCCCGATCCCTTTTCCTCACCTTAAGGGGATGGCCGGAGTGGACCGGCCTGCGCGCGGCGCAGGTGCCTCTCCCGGGGTGCCGGAGTGAAGAGGAATGGGCCAGGGTAAAGGGTGACGCAAAACTGGGGGGACATCTGGCTAAATTTGGGGGTCTGTTGTCCTCTGCCCTTGCCAAGGCGGTGAAATTCGAAAAATTATCGGCCGCAGCCAGGCAACTCCAGGATTTTGTGGAAGGATTCCTGGCTCCCAACTGGCCCCACTCGCCGCGTTGGAATTTGAACCTGGAAATCTGGGGGGCGGAGTCGCAAGAGGAAGAGGCCGCGCCGGTTCTCTGCTGGACCGAGGCCGGAGCGGGGGTGCTGCCGGGGTAGGGACGCGTTCCAAAATAATGGAGGATAAGAATTTGATGAGTATTGACTACCAACCAAAAGTTAGATAAAACGCCACAAGTAGTTGAATATTAAAAGATATCAAAACAATTTTTCGGCATATTATCTTGCTGATAAAGAGCAGTTATCGCCAGAATCAAAGAGAGATTTGCTTTGGGTGCTATGAGCGGGGAAATAGTGTCGATTTTACCCTCTACACACCACTACCGATCATTGCCTGCCTGGGGTTCTTCAGGTCCACTTCATCGAGGTATCCTATTCTAGGGACAGGTATGCCAAAATTTATGTAAAAATGACCAGGTCCGATTGATTGGTTGGCAGGCTTATGATAGATTTGTGCCGTTTGCGGCCTGCAAGACAATTCGGTCGTTGCTGCCACCAGATCAGGGCCTTTTTCTGCTTATGCCTCTTTCCCACGTTGTTGCCGGTCCTCGGCAGCCGTCTCGGCTCAGCAAACCAGCCATATGAGGGTAGACTTGACTCATAACTATTTTCACCCGGAGGTTCATCCATGCGATCCGTCGCATCATTTTTCCTATCAGTTGCAGCCATGGGTCCACGAATCGGACTGTGCTTTCGGGCCGGGGGCCTTTGTGTCGCGATGATATGGATCTTTGGGTGCAGCTCGCTGGTCACCGCCCGCTCGAACTCGTTGTCGGCAATTTACCATCCTGATTCTCCACACCACACGGATTATCTGGAATATCAGCAAGGACGCCTCACGAAAGCGCAACTGGTGGACCGCATCCCCCATGTGGCGATGATCGGCGACAGCCTGAGCCGGAATTTTTATGTATCGTCCCTCCCCAGCATGCTATGGCGTTCAAAGATGAACCATGGCCGTGACTGGTTTCTCGACACCGACCCTTCCCCTAACAGCGTTTACAGCGTTTATGAGCGGCTTAGCCAGGTAACTCCTTTGGTGGCCTGTGAATATTCGAGCGTTGGCGCCCGGGTTAATTCGGGCGAAAGCAAGAACCGCTTTCTCGGGTCTTGGCTTCCCCTCAGTTTTTCGCAACAGACGGATTTGGTTTTAGCCGAGAACCGCTATCCGGATTTGTTGTTGATCTGGATCGGGCACAATAACTTGCATTGGGAATGGTTTATTGATCCCCTCCGGCAGGAGGAGATCGAACCGGGATTGCAAAAAATGGCGGCCAGTTTTCGCAAGGACTACGCGGCACAGCTTGACCGCCTCGTGGATCGGGCGCGGGACGAAAACAAGCGGCGGGCGATCATCGTCTTCGGCCTCGTAAATTTCAAGAGTTTTTTTGCAGCCCGGGATGCGGCGGAACAACTCCGGAAAAAGAATCCGCAGCTATACCCGTATTTCGAAGAGGATTATAAGCACTATGCCACCATGAAACCGGAGTATCGGGGAAACATGATGAAGCTAGCCTTAATGATCAACGAGGAGCTTCGGGCCATGGTTGGCGAATTCAACAGGAAATTGGGCGCCGATTCCCAGGTGCGCCTTGAGTACTCTGACGCGCTGGCGACCGTTGATCTCAGCGACGTGGAAATAGTTCATCGAATCGACGCCTGGCATCCTTCTGCCAAAGGACACAAGGTACTCGCCGAAGCAGCGTTTGGCGCCCTGGGCCCCAGCCTGGATTTCCTGGGAATTGTTCCGCTCCAGAAAAATACTGATTTAAAGGTTAACGTTCCTTTCCAGAAAAATACTAATTTAAAATAAATTCAGCAGCCGAATATTTTTTATGGTCCGTCAATAGCGAGATACCCCTTGCCTTCCATCGAGGAACAGATTGCCCAGCTTCGCTCAGCCATCAGCGCCCAGGAGGCCCTTCGGCCCACCCTTGGGGATGGCGTGGTTGAGGTCACCCTCAAGGCCCTGCGTGTACAGCTTGACTCCCTTCTCGCCGAGCAGAAGGAAGAGGCCCAGCCGAAACCAGGGCCTTCACCAGACGCTCTGCTCGCCCAACTTCAGAGTTATGTTCCGCAACAATTGGCCGACAAGACGCGGGCGGCAGGGCAGATCGAAGGCGAACGCCGGCAGGTCACGGTCGTTTTTGCCGATATTTCCGGCTTTACCGCTCTCTCCGAAAGGCTCGACCCCGAGGACGTTGCCGGCCTCGTCAACGACTGCCTCAAGGAACTGGCCCAGGCGGTTTACCAATATGAAGGCATGGTCGACAAGTTCATCGGTGACTGCATCATGGCCGTCTTCGGCGCTCCCATCGCCCTGGAAGATGACGCGGAAAACGCGCTGCGGGCCACCATTGCCATGCGGGAAAATCTCCAGCGATTCAACCGCCGCTGGATTGAAAAACTGGGCCACCCCCTGGATTTGCACATCGGGGTCAACACCGGCATGGTGATTGCGGGAAACATCGGCAACGACCTGCGGATGAGCTACACCGTAATGGGCGATACCGTCAATGTCGCCTCACGGCTGGAGGGCGCCGCAAAGGGGGGCCAGGTTTTCGTGAGCCGCAATACTTACCGTCTGACTCGCGGGGCCTTTGCCTTCCAGGAAATGGACCCCATCAAGGTCAAAGGCAAACGAGAGCCGTTGCCGGTCTATGAGCTCCTCTATGCGAAACTGCAGCCGGACAAGGCCCGGGGGGTGGAAGGATTGTCCTCCCCCCTCGTCGGCCGCGATGCGGAGCGCCAAGCCCTGGCGGCATACCTGGAAAAACTCCAAACCGGCAGGGGGGAGATTACCGCGGTTCTGGGCGAGGCCGGGATTGGCAAGAGCCGCCTGCTCGCCGAAATCCGCCAGCGTGAAGGCAAAGACCTGACTTGGCTTGAAGGCCGTTCTTTTGCCTACAGCAGGTCTCTCGGTTACGGGGCATTTTTGGACCTCTTGCGCCGTTATGCCGGTATCGCTGACGAAGACTCGGAAGCCGAAGCCGCCGCCAGCCTGAAAGCGCGGCTGAACAGTATTTTGCCGGGTGACGTGGAAAGTTATGCCGTACTGGCGCAACTGCTTTCCATGCGCCTCGACAGCAAGGAAACGGCTGCAGTCGGCGCGGTCACCGGCGAAGCCTTTCGCGATCGGTTATTTGCCGTATTGGAGCGGCTGCTGCTCGCGCTGGCGCAACAAAAGCCCGTTGTCGTGGTGTTGGAAGATATACATTGGGCCGATCATAGCTCGCTGGAACTTCTAGACCATCTTTTCGGACTGATTAATCAAGCACCCATTGCCTTCATATTGCTCAGCCGGCCGAAACAGGAATCATCTGGAAACTGGGAAAAACTTGGCCTCTCACTGGAGGGTTATCGACCCTATTTTTTAGAAATCCCGCTCAAGCCGTTATCCGGCGAGGCGAGCGGAAATCTGGTGCGCGGACTTCTTGAAGGCAGCATACTCCCCGAAAAACTTGCGGCGGTCATTCAGAATAAGTCGGAGGGTAATCCGTTCTTTGTCGAGGAGGTCCTCAGGTCGCTGATTGAGCGCGGTGTTTTGAGGAATGAAAATGGAGCCTGGAAAGTTACCGATCTGGTCGAGAACATCCAGGTGCCTGACACCTTACAGGGAGTGCTTCTTTCCCGCCTGGACCGTCTTCCTGAAGAAACCAAACGGGTAATCCAAAAGGCGGCGGTCATCGGGCGTGTATTTCTTTTCCGGGTGCTCGAACATATGGCGCGCGAGGAAACCGATTTGGAATCCCAAATGGCTTTGCTCGAAGAAGCGGCCCTGGTCCGGGAGCGGGAGCAGGTTCCTGAAATTGAATATATCTTTGACCACGCCCTGACGCAGGAGGTCGCCTATCAAACACTTCTGGCTCCGGCGCGCAGACTTTTTCATCAAAAAGTCGGGGAAGCGATGGAATCGATTTTTTCCGAGCGGATCGACCAGCACAGAGGGCTTCTGGCCTATCACTTCTACAAGGGGGAAGATTGGGAAAAGGCCTTCGAATATTCTGCCGGAGAAGCGGACGCAGCAGTACAACTCTATGCCTACGCTGAAGCTCGTGAGCATTATCATCGGGCCTTAGACAGCCTCAAACATCTGCCCGACAACACCTTAAACCGTCAAAACGAGGTGGACATCCGCGTCCGGCTGGTGAATGTCTCTCTTCAATCTGAATCTCCTGAAAAAAACCTGGCCATTTTGACGGAGGCCGAAAACATGGCCTCCTCCCTTGAGGATGAAGCGCGTATGGCTCGCGTCCAGCTCTGGATCGGGAGGGTGCATTATCTGGCGGGACGATTGCCCGAGGCAATTTCTTATTTCCAAAAGGTGCTGGCGGTGGCTCCAAAATTTGGCGATCCCGAGTTGATGGCCCTGCCGGGAGCCGTCATCGGACGCGTTCTTATCCTGCAAGGCCAGTTTGCGAAGGCTTACCAACTATTGGAAAGGAGCGTACCCCTTCTCGAGGCCACAAAGAACCGCCACGAGCTATTGTTCGCCTGCTTGTACCGCGGGGTTTGCCGAGTCTTTCTTGGAGATTACGCCGCCGGAGCCGCGGAACTCGACCAGGTTCTGGAAATGGCCCAGGCAAGCCGCAATCAAAACGCTGAAACCATGGTACACACGGCCCTGGCCATGGGCCGCGTCACCGCCGGCAAATACCAGGAGGCCATGGAAGCAGCCCAGGCTGCGCTTGGGGTTGCGGAGAAGAGCGGCGACACTATGTTTCGTTACTCCAGCAATTCGTTCCTGGCCTGGGCGCTGACGGGATTGGGAGAGCATCAGCGCGCCCTTACACATTGGTCTGCCGCTCATGAAGCCGCCCGGTCTTTAGGCGGCCGTCTTTTGCTCGGTGAGTGGCTGGCTGCCATCGAAAGCGACACCCTGCTGGGAGCAGGAGATATTCCTTCAGCCCTGCAAAAAGGAGAGGAAGCCCTGGCCAACGCCAAAGCCGCGGGCAGCATAATTGCGGAAGCTTTGTCCGAAAGCGCCATCGGCAATGCCCTCGCGGCCGGCCCCACGCCAGACTATGAACACGCCGAAGCTCATCTGGCAAAAAGCCTGTCATTGCTGGAAAGCATTGGCGCCAAATTCGATCTTGCCCGCGTTTCCCTGGCGCTGGGCCGGGTCCGCAGCGGCCGGAAAGATTGGGAGGGCGCGGCAAATATGCTGCGGCAGGCTTCCTCTCTCGCGTCCCAATGCTCGCTTGAAATGGAGGAAACAAAGGCACGGGACCTGTTGAAAGAGGTTGAGACGGCCCGGATTCAGGATTCGGCCATGTGAACGAGGTCTTGAAGCGAATCTCAGCCTTCCCTTTTTTCAGTCGAAAGGAATAACGGCCTCGACAGCCGCCATGAAGACATCGAGCTGTTTTGAACTCGATAGTCTGGCACTCCGGATAGCCTTCGCCGCCCCGTCACTCCCACTGTGCCTATTCTTCATAAAATATTAGATTAACTTTAATAGACAAGTTAATAAATGGTTAAACTCGCCTGAGGGCAGAGATAGATAGCTTGCCATTATTCGCAATTTAGGAAAAGTTATGATATGGATGCAATAATGTAATGATGTTAGATTAAACCCGCATCAAAGATGCAACTCCACCACGTCTCCTTCCTGGAGGACATAGTCCCGCTGCACCCGTTGGCCGTCAAAGGTCTTTTTCCCCCAGACCCGGGCGAACTTGAATTTCCGGGCAATGTCCTGGTGAATCCGCTCCGCTAATTCGTAAACCGTGGCGCCCGCAGGGATGACGAAAGGAGCATTGAAATTGGCAGCCTTGCCCGGAGCCCGGGTATAGACCCGAACCAGGTCCAGAAGCCGGTAAATCACGGCCCGCAAGGGGGCAAGCCCCTGGTTCTCCCGGGCCGAAACCGGCCACGCGGGCAGATGCTCCCGAAGTATTTCCAGATAAAACTCTAGCTCCTCCGCGTCGGCGAGGTAGTCGCTTTTATTGAAAATAATCAGGCTGGGCTTAACCCTGGAACCGGCAGCGCTGGAAGCCGGGGCCTGATTTTCCGGGGCCAATTTTAAGGAGGCCAGAACCGCTTCGATCGCCTGTAATTGCTCCAGGGGGTCTCCGGGCGGGGCCAGGACCAGGGCCCAGGCGTCGGCCCGGCGCAGGAGGTCCGGAAACCAGGGGTCCAGATAGTCGTCACCCAGGGGCGGGGTGTCCAGGAGCTGGACCTGGATATTTTCGAAACGCATCATCCCCGCCAGGGGAGAACGGGTGGTGTAAGGAAAATCGGCGATGAGGGGTTGGGCTTTGGTGAGCGCGGCCAAAAGCGAGGACTTGCCGGTGTTGGGAGGGCCGATGAGGGCCACCTGGCCCACTCCCTCCTTTTCCACCATAAAGGCCGAAGTGTGGCGGCCGGGACCGTGGCGGCCCCGGCCCTGGTCTTTAAGCTGGGAGATGCGCCGCCTTAAGTCCGCCCGGAGCTTGTCCGTGCCCTTGTGCTTGGGCATGATGGCCAGCATCTCTTCCAGATAGCGGAGCTTGTCGCTGGCAGACCGGGCCTCCCGATAAAGTTTTTCCACCTCAAAATACCGGGGCGGAAGGTTGGCCGGCATCTCTCTCCCGGAGACTTTAGGGGCTCTGCAAAGGGTCTTCTAAACGCGGGGCCTCGGGTTGTGTCCCCTCCCCCACAAGTTTACTCTTCCAGTTCTTCCGGTTTTGGGGGTAGACCGGGCAGGGGGCCGGCGGGCGCCACCTTTCCGGCGGCGATTTCCCGTAGGGCCATGACGATCTCCTTGTTGTCGCCTTTGGCTAAGACCGGCGCGCCCCGGTAAAACTGGCGCACCCGCTTGGCCGCCAGGTGCACCAGGCCGAACCGGGTGGGCACCCGGTTTAAACAGTCTTCAATAGTAACCCGGGCCAAGTTTATACCTCCGAATCCGCCAGAAACAAGCGCGGCAGCAATTTTTTAAGCATTCAGCTAACCCGGTTTAAGGGGACTCACCAGGTCCTCCAATTCCGCCAGGGTTTGAGCCACTTGCATTACTAGGTTAACATATTTCCGGCCCTCCATGCAAGCGTCCGCATCTTTCTTGTCCAGATAGGCGCCGAATTCATTCCTCCTTGCCGAGGGTTGCCATTTTTAATGAAAACTGAAAACCGATCCCTTCTCCCCGGCCAGGCGGACGAATTCCAGTTGGTCTCCCACTTTGAGGACATACGATGCGGCCACGTCCCGGCCGTTGACCAGGGCCAGGGCCCGGGGGTCGATGTTCAGGGGTTCTTTCAGGGCCTGGCGCACCTCGCCCACGGATTTCCCGGCAATGGCCGCGTCCAGATGATGCACCCCATAGCTGACCCTCACCTGGCCGGAGGGGGTCCGGCCGATTTGCTTGAGGCGGGACAGGTCCTTAAGTTGGGCAGCGCTCATGAATCGGCCTTATTAAGCGGCTTTTTCACCATGCCGCCCAAACGGTCCAGCAGTTCCCTGAATTCTTCAGGGGTATAGATGTGGCCGCATCCCGGGCAGCCGATCTCTATCCCCTGTCAGGTGGGTCTGATGATGATTTTCGCCTGATGGCAGTGGTCGCATTCCATAATCTTCACAAATACCGGGAGAGGCTGGGCAGAGCAGGGTCCACCTGGCGGCACTCCCGTAATAAGGCATTCAAGTATAGCCAGGCAAAGCTGATGAGCAGCTCCGGGGCGTATTTGCGGGCCCCATGGTCGTCAAAGGCGATCTGCAGCTCCCCGGCTGCCACTTGGAGACGGTAGGCACAATCTCCCAAGATAGGCCAGATAACCTCCCAGCCGTCCGGAATAGCGTGATAAACCCCGGAATCGAGACGCCTGGAAGCCACCTCCACCACCTCCGGTGCGGCCATCAACAAAAGCTCCCGGCGGGGCCCCAGGGAGACGTTTTCCAACGGCCCGGACAGGCCCGCGGCAAAGTCCCGGAAAGGCAGCCACTCTTTACCCGGTGCAGCCTCCTCCAGAGGAAAAGAACCCCTCCCGTAGCGGGCGATGACGGCCAGATAATCCCAGGCAAAGACGTAAGCGTCTTCAGTGGGCACGATCAGGCTCTTGCGGGCGTAAAAGACCCGCAGGTCCGCGCCGTGATCCCGGTCATAATCAAAAAAGAGGTAAAGCTCCAGGGGCCGGAAGGGCTTGACGCGCAAGACCCATTGGATGCTGGCGTAAGGGCGGCCCTCCAGGATCTCTCCCCCCAACAGACGGGCCAACAACTCCGGGTCCAGGCCGCGCAACCCTTCCAGGTCCTGGCGGTATTTCTTGCGCGCGTACTGGCGGATTTGGGCCTCCCAGCCCCAGCCGGTCTCAAACTGGCCCAGGGACACCAGATCGTAAGGAAAATCCAAGGAACGCGCCGGTTTGCTCAGCTCTTTTTCGCCTCCACCCGTTGATTGAATTTCTCTGCATTAATTATAAACCGCTCGTGCACCGCCTCGCCAATCTTTTCCTTTTCATCGAAGCCTTCCACCTTGAAGGTGATCTTCCGTCCCTCCACCTCGGTGACTTCGGTGACCGCCCGGACCTCCATCCCCAAGGGCGTGGGCGCGGTGTGCTTCAGGTTCATGGAGATGCCCACGGATTGCTCGCCGGGGCCCAGGTGCGGGGCCATGAGGTCCGCGCTCACCCCCTCGAATAGCCCCCCCAAAAACGGAGTGCCGAAAACGTCGGGGACCTTGGCATAAAACTTCTGAGCCGAATGCTCCGGGCCGGTCTTGAGCCGCATCTCATTTTTCATTCCCACTTCAATCGCCATTGGGTCCTCCTTTTTTTATAGTGAGCAGTAAGCTGTGAGCTGTGAGCAGTAAGTGAATTTCGCCAGAATTTTTTACTGCTTACTGCGCACTGCTTACTCTCTTCACACCGCCAGCGGGTCCATCTTGATTGCGGGTAAAACCTCGCCCTGGGCCAGGCGTCGGCCCAAGTCGGCGGCGGCGGTTAACTCTTCGGTTCTGCTGAGGATCGCGCCTTTTTCATCCACCCCCCGCACCAGGATTTCTGCGGCGTAGCGGACATTGAGAGCATCGAAGAAATATTTGGCCACCAGCCGCGCGCCCACGAAGACCAGGCGGCCCTTGGTGGCTCCGGTGCACAGGAGCACCCCCTGGCGGTTGCCCCCGGGAAAGTCTTGTTTCAGGACGTAGCGCCGGGACCACAGCGCCTGGGTGCGGTCGATCATGGCCTTGGCCTGGGCGGAGACGCTGTAGAAAAAGATGGGGGAGGCCAGGGCCACCACGTCGGCCTCCAGGAGTTTGTCGTATAAAGGGAGCATGTCGTCTTTGATGGGGCAGGTGCCGTCTTTGAAGCAGTGGTAGATTTCCATGCAAGGGGAGATCTTCAGTTCCCGGAGGGAGACCTTCTCCACCTGCGCCCCGCCTTGGGCCGCGCCCTTCAAAAACGCGTCCAACAGGACTTCGGAGTTGCCGCCCCGGCGGGGGCTGCCCCAGATGCCTAAGACCTTCATGATATTCTCCCGTCCGCGCCAGGCCCCGCGTCTGCTGGTCCCGGCGGGTGAAGAATGATTTAGATTGCAAGAATTATAAACATAGGGAATTTTAAAAAGATGTCAAGTCAGATAATTACCTTGAAGAGTTAGCGAATTCCCCGGGAAGGAAATCAAATTGTGACAAGGACTGGAATTTGATATATTTGGTAAATAAATTTGGAGTAGCTTTCCATTTTAATCTGCAAGGAGATCAATAATGCTTAGAAAATTGACGGGCGATTGCCGCCATATTTTTAAGGGGTTAATTCTGGCCGCCTGTATCCTGGCTATGGCCGGGGGCGCTTTCGCGGCCCTGGAAAAAGGCACTGCCCCCGATTTTTCGCTGCCGGACATCCTGCAGGGCAAGAATTACACCTTGAGCCAATATAAGGGCAAGGTGGTGATGGTCAACTTCTTCACCTTTTTCTGCATGCCCTGCCGGGAGGAAATGCCGGATTTAAACAAGCTCTATAAGGATTATCAGAGCAAGGGTTTTCAAGTGTTGGGCATCGGCCTTAGTTCCGATCCCACGCAGCTCCGGTTTCTGGTGAAGCAGATCGGCTTGGATTACCCCGTGCTGGCGGGCAACGACAAGGTGAGCAAGGACTACGGCAACGTGGAAGTAGTGCCCACCACCTTCATCATCGACAAACAGGGAAATATCGCCCACAAGATCCTGGGGGTCCGGCCCAAGGCAGAGCTGGAAAAGATGATCAAGGCGCTGCTTTAGGACCGGTTCAGCCCCGAGCAGATGTCGAGTGCGGGGGCCGGGTGAAAGGCCCCCGATAATTTGTGAGGTATAATCTATGGGGCCCGAGATCAAATTGCCTGAATGGGCCCAGGAATTGGAGGAACATCTCCAGGTCGGCGAATCGGCCCTGTTCATTCTCCACGGCCAGGTGTTCGATTACGTCCGGGTTAACGGCGACTACCTGCCTTGCCGCGCCTTTCTAGGCGATTGGCTGGGGCAGGATCGCCACGTGGTCTTTTATAATTTAGGTTTGGGCCTGGAATTCGGAGACGCCCAGGGCGAGCGGCTTTTTCGCCAAGCCCTAGCGCCGCCCCAGGCGGAGGAAGACGAAGAAGACGACGTCTCCCGGGTCCGGGCCCGGGCCTTAAAAGCCCTGGGCCAGCGGCCCGCGCCGGAACCCCTGCCCCAAAGCCCCCGGGAAGTGCTGCAGCTGGCGGAGCGGGTGATGACCGCGTGCTGTGAGTTCCCGGGTCCCGCCAAGCCCCTGGCCTTCATCCTGGAGTACGCAGAAACCATTGTTCCGGCCCTGGAATTGGGGTCCATGACGGAGCCGGACCGGGCCTCCCTGGTGACCCTGCTGCGTTGGGCGCGGCATAGGGAACTCATCGAGGCCGGGCACGTGGTTATTCTCACCACCGGCAATCTCGCGGATTTAAACCCCATGCTGCTGCTGAGCCGCTACGGGGCCCAGATCATCGATGTCCCGGCTCCGGAACGGGACGACCGGATCGCTTTTATCGAGCATCTCCTGGCCCGGGGCAAACACAACCTGGCCCTCACCCCCCAGGAATTGGCGAATCTGGCCGCGGGCCTGAGTCTCCGGGTGGTGGGCCAACTCCTGCGCCAGGGACGGCGCCAACCCCTGACCATGGACCTGGTGCGCCGCAAAAAGAAGGAGTTGTTGCGCCAGGAACTGGTGGGCCTTATCGAGGTCATCGAGCCCCGTTACGGCCTGGCGGAGATCGGCGGGCTGGACCCCATCAAAGATTATTTCGCCCAGATCGTCAAGGCCATCCAGGCCGGGGACGACAAATTGGTGCCCCGGGGCATCACCATGATGGGGCCGCCGGGCGTGGGCAAAACCGCGCTGGCCGAGGCCCTGGCCCGGGACTGTGGCTTTAATTTTATCAAGCTCCTTAATCCCCGCACCAAGTGGGTGGGCGAATCGGAGCGCAATTTCTTCAAGGCCCTCCAGACCCTGCGCTCCTTAACCCCCGTGGTGGTGGTGGAGGACGAGGCCGACCAGAGCGAGCACGGCCGGGACGAATACTCCGGGGACACCGGCGTGAGCAACCGCCTGCGGCAGATGCGCTTCGAGTTCGTGGGCGACCCGGCCATCCAGGGCAAGGTCCTGTGGATCAGGATCACCAACCGCCCGGACCGCCTGGACAAGGCGGACCTGCGCTCCGGGCGCTCGTCTGAGCGCATCCCCTTCTTCATGCCGGATTTTACCGAGAAGGTCCACATCCTGGAGGTGGTGACTAAGCGCAGCGACATCCCCTGCGACCCCGCGGACTTCCCCGAAGTGGTGCGCCACCTGGAAGCCCGACACCCGGAGGTGATCACCGGCGGCGACTTGGAGGAGATCGTTTTTCGCGCCTACCGCCTGGCCCGGACCCAGGGCCGGGAAAAGGTGGAGCTGGAAGATTTTAAGGCGGTCATCGATGACTTCCTGCCGCCCCATCAGATGGAAGTGCTGCGCCAGATGGAACGCCTGGCCCTGAACCAGTGCTCATCCCGGCGCTTCATCCCGGAGCGGGTCTGGAGTTGGGCGGCGCGGAGAGAAGAGACTGAAGAAACTTGAATTTCCTCTATTAGAGATTTTCTAAGCCTTTATGCCCAAGGACAACCTAAAGAAACAAATTGACTGAGGGAAAAATGGAGACATGCCCCATATGCAAACTGAACGATCCCAAAATAAGCATTGTAAAAGAAGGCCCCCTTAATCAGATAGAATCAATTAATTGCCCCCGATGCAACCAATTCAATATTACAGATGGAGCACTGAGCATTCTGCAAGGAAAGCCCGAACCAAAAATATCAGCCTGGGTTAGGAACCGCAATGAACAGGGAGCTGAAGTTCCACAAATAACTAAGGATTTGCTCAAAGACCTTCAAACAGGGCTTCCTGAACGCAATCCTCTTGAAAAGCAGTTAATTCTTCTTCAAAATATCAAACGCAAGACAGAATATCCTGGCAAAACCGTTCCGATCATCCTTAAGTATGACATCCCCCTTGCATGGGCCTCGGCTGAAGAGGAATTACGTTATTATATACAATCCTTAGTAGAGAGAAATCTGCTTAAAAGGATGAGTCAAGAAATAGGTCCCATACCATTAACCGTTGCAATAACCGCCGATGGCTGGGATTATCTCGAAAAACACGATCATCATATTGAAGAACGGACTCAAGCATTTGTAGCGATGTCATTTTCGGAGGATTTGAAACCTATCTGGGAAGGCCCAATATTCCGGGCTATTTCGAGAGCCGGTTATAAACCATATCGTGTTGATGCAGAACCACACAGCGATCGGATAGATTTTAAAATTATTTCAGAAATTAAGAATTCTCGTTTTCTAATCGCCGATGTTACCCAACATAAACTCGGAGTTTACTTTGAAGCCGGGTACGCTCTTGGTTTGGGATTGCCGGTAATATGGTGCGTCAGGAAAGATGACCTTAAAAACGCTCATTTCGATACCCGCCAATACAACCACATCGTATGGGAAACAGGAGACGACCTCGAAGATCAGCTTTATCAATTTATTTGTGCGATCATCGGCAAAGGAAAGGAGAGCTAATTGGCGGCCGACCTGAAAGAATTTTCCAAGACCTTTGAAAAGTTACAATCCAATGTGAGTGAGAAGGTTCAGAACCTGGACTAGAAAGAAACAGGTTCTCTGGTCGAAAAGGCAGTGCAGGCGGCAAGAGGCCTGCGGGAGGGCACTTTCCAGCATATTTGACAGGTAGACTTTCAAGTCTGTGTCGGCGTAGCCTCCCCCCTCACCCTACCCTCTCCCCCGAGGGGAGAGGAAAAAAGAAAAGAGAAACAGGGCAAAAACTACTCGCCAGTGTTCTTGAAAGAATATTCTCCCGCTTCTTCCTCCCTCTCCCCCCAGCGGGGGGAGAGGGCCGGGGTGAGGGGGGAGATTCGGAGCGATTGAGATCAGCGAGAAAATAATCTTCACGGACCAGGAAGCCCAACTCCTGGAAGAAAACGGCGATCAGGGTTCCCGCATTGCCCGGCGTGCCCCCATTGACTCCCTACTGCGCTATGTGGCCCGGGTGATGCCGCCGCCGCTGCCGGTCCTGCCGCCGGGGACCCGTTGGCTGACGGCCCGGAAAGACCTGCTCTTCCTGGTGGTGGAGCACCCCCCCCAATGCCGCACTTTGCGGGCCAGTTGGGAGAAAAAGGGGGGAGACGATTACCGCACTTATCAACTTGCCTTTCCTTACATCCTTTATCTACTCAGCTTCTACCGGGGCGACCTCCAGGAAATGAAGATGTTCTACCGGGTGAGTCCTCTCACCTCCCTGGAAGATGCCCTATGCCACACCAACCTCCCCAACGTCCGGGGGGAGCCCGGCCATTACGGCTCCCAAAGGGTTTGCCTGCGCTACCGCCCGGAGATGCTGGAAGGCGTGCCCCTGGTGCAGGCGGTGCCCACGCTCATCGATTTCTTCTGGAGCACCGGCTTCAACCAGGACATTACTGGCAGCGCGTTCGAGCGGGCCCAAAACCTGGACTCCCGCATCGCCAGCTTCGAGGCCTGGGAGGCCGCGACCCAACAAGACCCCCTGTTTCCTTTGCAGATTAATTGGGAGCAGACTGATAGGACCATTCCCGGCCTCTGGCTGGAATGCCTGAAGCTCCACGGCGACACGGATCGGCCTGTGGCCAGCGCCGAAGAACTGGCGGATATTCTCTACCGCCTGCCGGTGGGTTATTAAGAGAAGTTCCTGGTTCCAAGTTCCCCCGCAGCGGACTGCCCCTACTCTCCCCCCTTCTTGACACGCCCTGCAAGCGCCTTATTTTTTGAGTACAGCGGCAACACTGGGAAGGATAAATTTGGCCTCGCAGCCCCAGGCGCCGTCTGATAATTCGTCCACGCCAAGCCCCCAGATCAGCATTAGAGCCAAGGAGACCTACCATGCCTCCGGATGATCGCACTTTGACCAACGCCACCTCGGCCCGCACCAAGCCCCGGCGCAGGAAGCAGCTCCTGGTCCTGGAGGAACTCCCCAACGGTACTCCTTGTTACCAACCCCTGAAGCTGGAGATCATGGAAAAGATCAGTATCGCCTTGGGTGAGGCGGCGGGGTTTAAGCAGCGCGCCGGCCGCCCCTATGTCACTCTCAGTTATGCCCAGAGCCTGGACGGCAGCATCGCCGCCCGGCCCGGCCGCCCCCTGGCCTTGAGCGGCTCCCAGTCCATGGCCCTGACCCACGGCCTCAGGGCCGCGCACGACGGCATCCTGGTGGGCATTGGCACCCTACTGGCGGACAATCCCCGCCTCAACGTGCGGCTGGTGGAGGGGAAAGACCCCCAGCCCATTGTGGTGGACAGCCGTCTGCGGTTTCCTCCTTACGCCAACCTGCTGCGCAACGGCCGGGTCCCCTGGATCGCCACCAGCGCCGATGCGGACTCGGAGCGGCAGGCGGCCCTGGAGAAGATCGGCGCCCGGGTGCTGCGCCTGCCCGCGGCTGTCAACGGCTGGGTGGACCTGGACGCGATGTTGCGGCATTTGGGGGAAATGGGCTTAAATAGCCTGATGGTGGAAGGCGGCGCCCAGATCATCACCAGTTTCCTGGCCGCCCGGCTGGTGGACCAGGTGGTCCTGACCATCGCCCCCATGCTGGTGGGGGGCTTGAGGGTCATGGATTATTTGGGGCAACATCAGGTGAATTGCTTCCCCCGGCTGCGCCAGGTGAGCTACCAGCGCCTGGGGGAAGACCTGGTGCTCCGGGGTGAGCCCCACTGGGAAAGTCCATGATTCGACAGTCCCTCTTTTTCATGGGCCCCCAGCAGGTGGAAGTCCGGGAAGAGCCCCTGGCCCCTCCCGGCCCTGGCCAGGTATTGGTGCAAACCCTGATCTCCGCCATCAGTCCGGGCACGGAATTATTAATTTATCGGGGCCAGGCTCCCGGGGACCTGGCGGTGGATGAGACCATCCCGGCGCTGGCCGGACGCTTCGATTTTCCCCTGAAATACGGATATTCGGCCATCGGCCGGGTTATGGCCTGGGGTGAGGGGGTCCCGGAGGAATGGCGGGATCGGCTGGTGTTCGCGTTCCATCCCCATGAAAGCCATTTCTTGGCCGACCTGGAGGAACTGCTGCTGCCGCCGCCTTTTTTGCAACCGGAGGCCGCGGTCTTTTTTCCCAACATGGAGACCGCGGTCACCCTGGTGATGGACGGCCAACCCCAGTTGGGGGAGCAGGTCGCGGTCTTCGGCCAGGGAGTGGTGGGCCTGCTTCTCACCGGACTGCTGGCCCGTTTGCCCCTGGCTAATTTGGTGACCCTGGACCTGCATGAGAGCCGCCGTGATTTATCCGTGGACTGGGGCGCGCATCTCAGCCTGGACCCCGAGTCCCCCAGCGCCGGGATGCAGCTGCTGGATAGCTTGGGCAACTCCGGTTTCTACCGGGGCGCAGACTTGTGCTATGAAGTCTCCGGCAACCCTGGGGCTTTGGAGCAGGCCATCGCCGCCACCGGCTTTCACGGCCGGGTGGTCATCGGCTCCTGGTACGGACTGAAGAAAGCGGACCTCAACCTGGGAGGCAGGTTTCATCGGAGCCGCATGCGCCTGATCAGCAGCCAGGTAAGCACCATCAACCCAGAGCTGAGCGGGCGCTGGAGCAAGTTCCGGCGTTATCAACTGGCCTGGCGGATGCTCGCGGAAATTGACCCTATCCCTCTGATTACGCACCGCTTCCCCCTGGCCCAGGCGGCTCAGGCTTATAAGTTGCTGGACCAGAACCCGGCGGAAGCGCTGCAAGTGATTTTGACGTATTGATTTTATGGCAGGATATAACTGGAGGGGGAAAAGGGAAAAAGGGGAAAAGGGAAAAAGTATTATCCTCTTCCCCTCTTAACCCTTTCCCCTTTTCCCCAATTTCATACCAGGAGGCCGCATGTATACGGTGGCGGTCGAACGAAACTTCGTGGCCCAGCATTTCCTCTTCGGCGGTGATTGGGGACCGGAAAATCTCCTGCATTCCCACCCTTACAAGGTGGAGGTGCAACTTCAGGGCGACGCCCTGGATACCCACGGCTACCTGGTGGACATCGTGGACATTGACTTTCACCTGGATGAGATCGTGGCCTACTTCCGGGACCGGACCCTGAATGAGCTGGCGGAATTTGCGGGATTGAACCCCAGCATCGAGCACTTCGCCCGCATCTTTTACGGGATGCTGCGGCAGCGTTTGCAAGCCCCAAATTTGCAGCGCCTCCGGGTCCAAATCTGGGAAACCGGCATCGCTTGGGCCGCGTACCAAGAGGATCTGGGGTGAAAATAGGCCTTCTGATCTACGGCGACCTGGAGACGGTCACCGGCGGCTTCCTCTATGACCGCCTGTTGGTGGAGTATCTCCAGAGCCAAGGGGAGCAGGTGGAGGTGATTTCCCTGCCTTGGCCCTCCTATCGCCGTGGTCTCTGGGAAAACTATTCCCGGGCCTTCAGGCGACGCCTGGAGAGATTGGAATGCGACATGCTGCTCCAGGACGAACTTATCCATCCCTCCTTTTTCCGGCTTAACCGGAAGCTGCGCCGCCGCCTGGAATGCCCCATTGTCTCCCTTGTGTATCACCTGCGGGCCAATGAGGTTCATCCTCCCTGCCGGCGGCGCATTTATCGTTGGGTGGAAAGGCAATATCTCCAGTCCGTGGACGGCTATGTCTGCATCAGCCGGGCCATTCAAAGGGACGTGGAAAAAATGGCGGGGAACGGACGCCCTCTGTTAGTGGCCCAGGCCGGGGGAGACCGGCTGCCGGGGTCGATTTCCCAGGAACAAATCGCCGCCCGGACCCTGGCTCCCGGACCTCTGGAGATTGTTTTTATCGCCAACCTCATTCCCCGGAAGGAGTTGCATACGCTGCTGGCGGCCCTGGCCACCCTCCCCCGGGCCGGATGGCGGCTGACCGCGGCGGGCAGCCTGACCATGGATGTTCCTTACGTAGAGGCCATCCGCCGCCGGTTGGAGCAATTAGGTTTAACCGGGAAGGTCGATTTGGTGGGCACTTTGGACCGCCAGGAGCTGGCCTCGCTGCTGGCTCGGAGCCACGTTCTGGCCGTGCCTTCTTCATATGAGGCCTTCGGCATCGTCTATTTGGAAGGGATGAGCTTCGGCCTGCCGGCCATTGCTTCCACCGCGGGCGGAGCTAATGAAATTATTAACCACGGGGTAGACGGTTTTTTGGTGACGCCAGGGGACTCTCCGGCCCTGGCCGGACACCTGGAGAGGTTGATGCTGGATCGGGGCCTGCTTCTGCAAATGGGCCTGGCCGCGCAGGGCAATTTCCTCCGCCACCCCACCTGGGAAGAGAGCCTGGAAACGATCCACCGTTTTTTGCACGATTTTAAGGCGCAATCCGATGCTGAGGCCTGAAGAATTCAGTTTTATCCGGTATCTGGCCGCCAAGAAGACCCTGGATGACCGTTCGCTCAATCGCTACGTCTATAATTCCCTGTCCCAATCCCTAGCTGCGCTTTCCGGCCCTGAGCCCCTCCAGGTGTTGGAGTTGGGCTGCGGCCTCGGCACCATGGTGGAGCGGCTCCTGGACTGGGGGGTGTTGCGTCGCGGTACGGTGTACACGGGCATTGACCTCCAGCCTGAAAACATTGCCGCAGCCCGAGAGCGCTTGCAGACCTATGCCGCCAGCCAGAAATTCCAGGTCAGCGAGAAGGATGGTGTCTTACGGTTTAACCTCCGCCAGAACCAGTATCTCTATGTAATCCTGGAGGCCATGGACCTCTACGACTTTATCCGGCGGGAGAAGGGACGGCAAACCTGGGACCTTCTCCTGGCCCACGCCTTTCTGGACCTGGTGGACCTGTCCGCCACTCTGCCCTCATTGCTGTCCTTAGTGAAGGAGGGCGGTCTCTGTTATTTCACCCTCAATTTTGACGGGGCCACCATTTTTTTGCCCTACCTGGACACAGAGTTCGACCAGCAGATCGAGGAGCTATACCATCAGGTTATGGACCAAGGCCAATGGCAGGCCTGGCCGTCGGCCCAGAGTCAGACAGGCCGCCGGCTTTTCCAGATGCTCCCTGCCGCGGGGGCCCGGGTGCTGGCCGCGGGCAGCTCGGATTGGGTGGTCCATCCCGGCCCCGAAGGTTATCTCGCAGACGAGGCTTATTTCCTGCATTTTATTATCCACACCGTGGCAGGTGCGCTGGCAGGCCATCCCCAACTCCCGGAGGACCGCTTCCGGGACTGGGTGGAGCGCCGCCACCGGCAGATCGAGAAAGGCCAGTTGCATTATCTTGCCCGGCAATTGGATTTTTTAGGGTATATAGATAAGACTTTGGGGTGAAAAGGGGAAAAGGTGAAACGGGGAAAAGATACCACAAGGTATAATCAGCAAACACTTTTTCCCCTTTCCCCTCTTCCCCTTTTTCCCCATAAAAAACTGAGGTAATTCCATGATCCGCGCTTTAACCCTCCGGGACGTGGAGGCTATCTACACGGTGATCAACGACGGCGCTGAAGCCTATCGGGGCGTCATCCCTGAGGATTGCTGGCATGAACCTTATATGCCCCGGGAAGAGTTGCTCTCCGAGCTGGACGCTGGCGTCCAGTTTTGGGGACTGGAAAAAGAAGGGCAGTTGGCCGGGGTGATGGGCCGCCAGGAATTTACAGAGGTGACTTTAATCCGTCACGCTTATGTGCTGACAGATTTTCAGCGCCAGGGAATCGGGAGAAGACTCCTGGCCCGCCTGCTCCAGGACCTGAAACCCCCGGTGTTGGTGGGCACCTGGGCCGCGGCCTGGTGGGCCGTCAAGTTTTATGGGAATCATGGCTTCCGGCTGGTGACGCCTGTGGAAAAAGACCGGCTGCTCCGGGCCCACTGGACCATCTCTGATCGGCAGATCGAGACCTCGGTGGTCCTGAATTGGGAACCTGCTTCTATTCCTTCTCAATAAACAATACGGAAACTCTGGAGATCCCCCCGGTAAGTCTGCCACTCAATCTCCACCCGGTCCACGTAAGAATAGCGGGGCCCCTGGTGGCACCAGGCGAGCATACTGTTCAAGACCCCTTTTTCTCCCTCAAACAGGGCTTCCACCCGGCCGTCCGGGAGGTTCCGCACCCAGCCGGTAAGCCCCCGGGCCAGGGCTTCATCCCGGGTATGGGCCCGGAAAAAGACCCCCTGGACGCGGCCTTCGATGAAGACGTGGAGCCTCGCTTTCTCTTTCTCTACCATAGAGCGCTCCTTGTTAGCAGTCAGAAGGATTGACCGGGGCTGTAGGGGCGGGTTTTAAACCCGCCCCTACACCTCCTTCGGCCTTTCCGCAACAACCCTCATCGCACCAGTTCTTCGAACTCCCCCTCCGTGAGAATCGCCACCCCTAATTCCCGGGCCTTGGCGTATTTGCTGCCCGGGTCCGCGCCCGCGACCACGTAGTCGGTTTTGGCGGACACCGACGAGCTCACCTTGCCGCCCCGGGCGGTGACCAGGGCTTTCGCTTCCTCCCGGGAGAAATGGGCCAGGCCGCCGGTGAATACAAAAGTCTTCCCCGCCAGGGGGCCCGCGGCCCGCATCTCCGGAGGCTGTTCCTTAACCCCGGTCTCTTGCAGCTTGGTGATCAATTCCCGGTTCCGGGGATTGGCAAAAAATTCCCGGATACTGCCGGCCACCTGGGGCCCCACCCCTTCCACCTGGAGCAAATCCTCTTCCTTGGCCGCCATCAGGGCCTCCAGGGTCTGGAAATGCTGGGCCAGGAGCTGGGCCGTGGCTTCCCCCACGAAACGGATGCCCAGGGCGTTGATTAACCGCCAGAAAGGGGGATGTTTGCTGCCCTGGATGGCGTTGATGATGTTTTGCGCGGATTTTTCCGCAAAGCGCTCCAGGGGGACCAGGTCACCCTCCGTCAGGTGGTAGAGGTCGCTGACGTCCTTCACCAGGCCCGCGTTCACCAGTTGCAGGATGATCTTTTCCCCCAGGCCGTCGATGTCCATGGCGGCCTTGGACGCGAAATGCATAATGCTCCGGGTCTGGGCTCCGAAGCAGTCGGGGTTGGGGCAGCGGGTGACTTTTTCGCCTGCGGGCCGCACCAGTTCGGTGCCGCACACCGGGCAAATTTGCGGCATCTTAAAGGGCTGGGCGTCAGGAGGACGTTCCTCGAGAATCACTTTCACCACTTCCGGAATGACGTCCCCGGCCCGTTGGATGAGGACGGTGTCCCCCACCCGCACGTCCTTCCGGGCCACTTCGTCTTCATTGTGCAGCGTGGCCCGGGAGACCGTGACCCCCCCCACTTCCACCGGCTCCATCACCGCCATGGGGGTGACCGCGCCGGTGCGGCCCACATTGACCACAATGTCCAAGACCTTAGTGGTTTCCTGGGTGGCCGCGAACTTATAGGCCAGGGCCCAGCGGGGGCTCCGGGCCTTGGTGCCCAGGCGCTCCTGCAGGGCCATAGAATCCACCTTGATCACCACCCCGTCGATTTCATAGGGCAGGCCGTGGCGCTGATGTTCAATGCGGTGATGATAGGCGATGGCCGCGTCAATGCCGTTACAGGTCTCGATCAAGGGGTTGACCCGGAACCCCCATTTTTTCAAGTTTTCCAAAATATCCCCATGCGTACTGAAACTCGCGCCCGTAACCTCCCCTACGCCGTAGCAATAAATCTTTAAGGGCCGGGACGCGGTGACCGCGGGATCAAGCTGCCGCAGGGATCCGGCCGCGGCGTTCCGGGGATTGGCGAACGCGGGTTCTCCCCGGCTCTCCCTCTCCCGGTTCAGCTTCTCGAACTCCTCAAGGTCCATATAGACCTCCCCCCGCACTTCCAGCAATTCCGCAATGGGAGCCTCAGGCCCCAACATCTGTAAAGGGATGGTATGGATGGTTTTCAGGTTCTGGGTGACGTTTTCCCCCCGGATGCCGTCCCCCCGGGTGGAGCCGACGATGAAGCGGCCCTGTTCGTATACCAGCTCCACCGCACAGCCGTCCATTTTGGGCTCCACCACGTAGTGAAAATCCTCCGTGGTGCGTAAAAAACGATGCAGGCGTTCATCGAACTCCCGGGCCTCGGTCTCGCTGAACGCGTTTTCCAAAGAGAGCATGGGCTGGCGGTGGCGCACGCTCTCGAATTTGTCCAGGGGCGCGGCCCCCACCCTCTGGGTGGGGGAGTCGGGGGTGACCAGTTCCGGGTACTTTTTCTCCAGTTTTTCCAATTCCTGAAGCAGCCGGTCGTACTCTGCGTCGGAGACCACCGGCTCGTCCAGGACATAATAACGATAATTATGATAATGGAGCTGTTCCCGAAGCTCTTTTATCCGGGAGAGGACTTCCGGGGGAGGAGGCGGGGGCGGGATCATGTGCGCATACCGTTTCCGCTTAAATGTTTTTTATCAGCCCCAGGATTGCCGGAAAGACGCCGAACAGATGCAAAAATACAAAAATATAATAGGTAGATTTCCTTTGATTGGCAAGGCCAAAGGGGAGGGTCGGGCAGGCAGGGTCAACGCGGCGTCCGGAAAAAGTTGGTCGCCGCGGTTTCTTAAACTTTGATTGAATGGAGTTAAAAACTTTGAGAAAAAAATTACAAAACGTTAGAAGTCTGACGCCCAAAATGTCGTCATTTTGGCGGCCGGCTATTCATGCAGGGCTTCAAGATGGCGGGGCGGGGACACCGGTTCCCGGGCGATGCGGCGGATTTCGGTAACGATTTCCAGCACTTTCTGGAGTTGATCGCTGATCATCCTCACTTCTGCGAATACGGGGCTGGTCTCTTCGCATTCTATCAGCAGCAGATCCACCATGCCGGTGACTGCGGCCAGAGGCTGCGCCAGCTCGTGCAATGAGTCCCGAATGTTCTTCAGTTTGGCTTCAGTATCCATCCCCTTCGCCCCACTGCGTTATTACATCGAGACATTTAACGAAAATAATAAATGCAAAATGGAAGCCAATTTAAAAATCTACAGGGTGACCGAATTTCTCTTTTCTCCTCCTTTTGCAGCCAATTAATCTCGGGGCACGGCCAACATGCGCTGCACCGCGTTTAAAGCCCGCACCCGGATATCCTCCGGGACCGTGATCTGATAACGGTTTTCCTTAAGCGCGGCAATAACGTCCACCATGGTGATGCGCTTCATGGGCCGGCAGATGAGCCTTTTGGACGGAGAATAAAAAACCTTGCCGGGGTTTTCTTTTTGCATCCGGTGAATGATGCCTTTCTCCGTGCCGATGATGAATGCCCGGGCCGCCGATTCCTGTACGAATTTCAGCATGCCGCTGGTGCTGCGCACAAAGTCCGCCAGGTCCACCACCTCCGGGTTGCATTCGGGATGGGCGATGAACGGGGCCTGGGGATGGGCGGCCTTGGCCTCCAGCACTTCCTCGGCGGTGAGCCCATCATGGACGTTGCACCAGCCTTCCCAGGTCAAAATTTCGATCTTTTTGGACGTGTGCCGGGCGGCATAGAGGGCCAGGTTTTGGTCTGGAATCATCAACACCCGGGGCGTGGCCAGGGAATTGACCACGGAAATGGCATTGGCGGAGGTGCAGCAGATGTCGCTTTCCGCCTTCACCGCGGCGGTGGAGTTGACGTAGGTGACCACGGGCACCCCGGGCAGTTCCGCCTTCCGGGCCAACAGCTTGTCCGCGGTGACGGACTCCGCCAGGCAGCAGCCCACATCCAGGCGCGGCAGGAGCACGGTTTTGTCCGGGCAGAGGATGGCCGCGGTCTCCGCCATAAAATGGACGCCGCAAAAGACAATGACCTCGGCGGAGGTTTGGGAGGCTTTGATGGATAATTCCAGGGAGTCCCCCAGGACGTCGGCGATATCCTGGATTTCCCCAGGCTGGTAATTGTGAGCCAAAAGGATGGCCCGGCGCTGCTCCAATAAACGGCGGACTTCCTGTTGTTGCGCGGTCAGTTCCATGATGGCAGCAAGATGGAATTAGCCCCGGCTATCCCTGACCACCTGGACTCCCGGTGGGGGAGTGAAGGTGAAAAGCTTGGGGTCTAAGGGAATATTCAATTGCATGTGGGAGAACGCGAATCGGGTCTCTTCCCCCAGGGCGTTGGTGAATTCCAGCTTTTCCAACTGATAGGTGCGGGGATTGACGGTCAGGGTCAGGCGCTTTAATTCCGGCTCCGATTTCCGGGGAAAGAGGTCCACCACATAAACAGCCGAAGACTGGGGGGGCTTATTCCAGGAGATTTGGAAATCCCGGCTGAGTTGGCCCATCCCGGAAAAAAAACGCATCACCAGGTCGGAGCGCAACACCTGATTAATAGGATAAACCATGACCACCGCGTCCTGGGGAATGAACATCCAAACTTCCCGGCCGTCGGCAATGATTTCTTTTTTCTGGTCCGGAGGATTTTCGTACTGCCAGCGCATGCGGCAGGGCTTCTGAAAATAGAGCACCCCTTCGGCCCTTTCTCCCTGATTTGCGGTTTGCATCCGGGATTCCTGGCGGAAGCGGGCCTTAAAGCCGCCGGATTTGTCATACTGCTCTTGTACCCGGCTCACTACTTCTTCCGGGGTGGGCGCGCCATAAGCCAAAAAGGGCGCCCACAGGCAGCTAAATACCAAAAACATCAGCCATAAACGAATTTTCAAGTTCAGCGTTCCTTGTTTGTGAAAAAGTTTAAGCTTTCCTTATACGTTAGCAAATTACAGCTTTTACGTCAATCGAATGGGAAATGGGGAAAATAGGGATAGACGCCATTTTCTACAACGGAGGGAAATGGCCAAAGCTAAAAGGTCAAAAAATAGCGTCTGTCCCCATTTTCCTCCATTGACTTTATCGCGGCTATGGGATTAATTCCTGAGGGAAGTTCATGAATACGAGCATAGAAGATTATAATTATTTCCTGCCCCCGGAACTGGTGGCCCAATATCCTTTGACGGCAAGGGACGCTTCCCGCCTTCTGATCCTCAATAGGGGGAGCGGAGAAATCCGGCACGCCTCTTTTCATGACCTCTCTAAATACTTAGACGCTCGCGATCTCTTAGTTGTTAATGATACCCGGGTCTTTCCCGCCCGGCTCCACGGCGCCAAGGCTAGCGGCGGTAAAATCGAGCTATTGCTCCACCACCTGCCGGAGGCGGAGGAGAAGATTCTTGGGGGAGGGGGGCAGGGGCCGCGGGCCCGGGCCACCTACCGCGGACGATTGCGCCAGGGGCAAGAGTTAGTTTTCGGGGAAAAATTGCGGGCCGAAGTAATTTCCCTGCCCCAGCCGGGGGTGGCAGAGGTTAAGTTTACATCCCTTAACGGCAGCGACCCCGCCCAGTTGGTGCTGGCGCAAGGAGAAGTGCCGCTGCCTCCTTATATCCACCGTTCCCCTGAAAAATCTGACCAGGAGCGCTATCAAACGGTCTACGCCTCCCGCCTGGGGGCCATCGCCTGCCCCACCGCGGGCCTGCATTTTACGGAAGCGGTTATGGCGGATTTGTCCTCAAGAGGAATTGAAACTGTTTCCATCACCCTGCACGTCGGGCCCGGAACATTTATGCCCGTACGGGAAGAGGACTACACTAAACACCGCCTGGAACCGGAATACTTTGAACTTTCCGAGGCCGCCGCAAAAAAGTTGAACGAGGCCAAGAGACAAGGGAAACGCCTGGTGGCCGTGGGCACCACCAGCGTCCGGGTCCTGGAATACTGCGTCGGGCCTCAGGGTTTCCGCCCCCAGACGGGTTGGTGCGACCTGTATATTCATCCCGGCTATAATTTTAAAGCTGTGGATCGGCTGCTCACCAATTTTCATCTCCCCAAATCCACCCTGCTGCTCCTGGTGAGCGCGTTCGCGGGCCGGGACTTAATCATGGAAGCTTACGAAGAAGCCGTTAAGGAGAAATACCGGTTTTATTCTTATGGTGATTGCATGTTGATTCTGTGAGAGGGGTTGCGGGTGGTAAGTAGTGATCAGTAATCAGTAATCAGTGATCAGTGGGGATCTTCTGCTGATCACTGATTACTGATTACTGGCTAAGGGTGGCAACATATCAATGTTTGAGTTTCACCTAAAGAAATCTATCTCCCCCGGCGGACCCCGTCTGGGCGAGATGCGCACCCACAGGGGCGTGGTAGAAACCCCCATCTTCATGCCCGTGGGTACCTTGGGCACGGTGAAAGCCATGACTCCCGAGGAGTTGCAGGAGCTGGGAGCCGAGATTATTTTGAGCAATATTTATCACCTCTACCTGCGGCCAGGGGTGGAGGTTGTTGAGAAGCTGGGCGGGCTGCATCAGTTCATGAACTGGCCCCGCGGCATTCTCACCGATTCCGGGGGCTACCAGATTTTCAGTCTCGCGCCGCTCCGGAAAATCACCGAGAAAGGGGTGCATTTCCGCTCCCATCTGGACGGCTCCAGCCATTTTCTGACCCCGGAAAAGGTGGTGGAATTGCAGCTGGCCATCGGTTCCGACATCATGGTCTGCCTGGATGAATGCCCCGGATACCCCGCCCCGGAAGAAGAAGTGCGCCGGGCCGCGGACCTGACCTTAAGATGGGCCAAGCGGTGTCTGGCGGCCAGGGCCGACGCGGCCGCGCCGTTGTTTGCCGTGGTGCAGGGGGGCATGCTGCCAGAACTTCGCCGGGAGCAGGCCCAGGCCTTCCGGGAGCTGGATTTTGACGGTTATTGTCTGGGGGGGCTGAGCGTGGGGGAGGACAAAGAGACGCTGTTGGCCATGGTTGAGTTGACCGCGCCGGAGTTGCCGGAGGGTAAACTTCGCTATCTGATGGGGGTGGGGACGCCCGAGGACCTGGTGGAGGCGGTGGCCCGGGGGGTGGACATGTTCGACTGCGTGCTCCCCACCAGAAACGGCAGAAACGGCATGGCCTTTACCGCCGCAGGCAAAGTGGTGGTGAAAAACGCCATTTATTCCCAGGACCCCCGGCCCCTGGAGGAAGGCTGCGGCTGCTATACCTGCCGCCATTATTCCCGGGCCTATTTGCGCCATCTTTATCTTTCCCGGGAAATTCTCTGCTATCGCCTTTTAACTCTGCATAATTTATATTACTATCTGCATCTGATGGCGGAAATCAGACAAGCAGTGGCCGCAGGCCGCTTTGCCGCGTTTCGCCGGGAATTTTACGAAAAACGAGAGGGAGGTAACGCAAGTGGTTAATTGGGCACATGCCGCAGGGCCCGGGGGCGCTGCCGACAGCCCCATGTGGACCTTTATGGCCCCCATGGTCTTGATGGTGGTGATTTTCTATTTTCTGCTGATTAGGCCTCAACAGAGGAAAGCCAAGGAACATCGCAATTTTCTGGATAATCTGAAAAGGGGCGACCGGGTCATCACCACCGGCGGTCTCTGCGGGGAAATCATCGCCATCAACGACCAGATCCTGACCCTGGAAATCGCGGATAAAGTGCGGGTGGAAGTGGGACGGCCTTATATCGCCGGTTTTGCACCCAAGAAATAGTGAGCAGTAAGCAGTGAGCAGTAAGCAGTAAAAGAAAAGAGCCTTTGTAGGTCTTGCTTTTTATCTCTGCTCACTGCTCACAGCTCACTGCTCACAATTTTCTCGACCCGATCCCGCAGAGTCACATTTGCTGAGCTTTCACTAAAAGGTACTAACATGACCCAAGGCCGCCCCCAGGAAGCCTTAATCCGGGAGATCGACCAACTGCAAGAGATGGCTCAGGATTGGGCCCGTCTCTTTCCCCAGGCCACATCCCAAGGGGAACATTGGCTGAGGGTTCTCTCCGAGGTCCGGGGCCACGTGTCGGAAGAAACCTGCCGCCTGGCGGTGGTAGGAGCGGTGAAGTCCGGCAAAAGCACGGCCATTAACGCTCTCCTGGGCCAGGATTTGCTGAAGCGGGGCGCGGGCATCCTCACCGCCATGATCACCCGTATCCAGCCCGGCCCGGAGCCCCGGGCGGTCCTTAAATTCAAGGAATGGGGGGAAATCAACGGCGAGATCAACCGGGCCCTGGGTTTGCTGCCGGTTTCCCGCCTGCGGGAGCGCTCCACCCCTTTGGACTTGCAGCAAGCGGTGGACCGGGAACTATTATTCCAGGTATTGGCTCAGGCCCAGCAAGAGGAAATCTGGTCCGCGGGCAGCCTGGACCCCAACTATCTTCTCCTGAAATCCTATCTGGAAGGCTATGAGCGGATCAACGGCCTCCTCCAGGCTGCCAACGTCTTGTCCCTGTCCGGCCCGGAGCTGGCCCGCCACCGGGAAATGGTGACCCGGGAGGCCACTGCGGTTTTCTTGAAAGACGTGCTCCTCACCATCCCCTTTCCCTGGACGGTCAACGGCCTGGAATTCGGAGACTGCCAGGGGAGCGACTCGCCTTTCCCCCAACACCTGGCCCAGGTTCTGGCCTACCTGGTGAAGTGCGATTTGGCCCTCTACGTGGTCAGTTCCCGGGTGGGTCTGCGCCAGGCTGATTTTCAGTTTTTAGGCGAGCTGAAAAGGATGGGCCTGATCCCGCATGTGCTTTCCATCCTCAACCTGGACCTGGGGGAACATGCGTCTCTGGACGAAATCCAGGGCATCAAAGAAAGGGTGGCCCGGGAGTTGGCCCCTTGGCAACCGGAGCCCCGGGTCTATGCCTTCTCGGCCTTGAAACTTCTTCTGGACCGCCGCTGCAGCCGGGGCGAGACCCTGGACCAGCGGGAGGCGGGGCTGCTTGCCGTCTGGGCCATGGACGCGGCCGCGGCCGGGTTCTCCGACCAGGAAGCGGCCCGCTTCCAGGAGGATCTGCAAAAAGCCGTTCGCAGCGTCCAGGGCCGCCGCCTGGCCGGCGGCAGCCTCTCCCAGGTGCAGATGGTGGCCCGGGGCCTGCGGGAACAGTTGGAGCTCACCCGCAGTCTGCTGGACCAGGACCTGGAAGCCCTCAAGAAAGTGGAGAGCCATCTGCAGGCCCGGCGCCAGCCCCTGGAATCCACCCTGGCCAGCCTGGATCAAACCCTGGAGGGTGCGGGCATCCATCTGAAAAAGATCATCAAAGACCGGGTGAACTCGGTTATGGACCGCCGGGACGGTAAGGTGGGCGCCGCGCTCATGGGGTTTATCCGGGACTACGAACCCAATTGGGACCGGCTCTTACTGCCGGAAGCCCCTGCTTCTTTCCGGCCCGCGCTGTACCAGCTCTTCCAGGAGTGTGTCAAGGAACTGGCCCACTTTGTCACCGCGGAGAGCAACGTCTCTGTGGTGGAATTTATCCGGGAAAAGGAAGACTGGCTCCGGGGGGAATTGACGCGAGTGGAGACGCCTCTGCTCCTCTCCCTCCAGGACGCCCTGACTCTCTATTACCGGGAGATTGAGGCCCTGGGCTTTCCCTCCGCCCCCCCGACCCTGGAGATGGCTGCCAGCCCCCGGCCCTCGGGCCTGGAGGTGCCCTTGCTGAACCTGCAACTGGATCCGGGCTGGTGGCTGGACGCGGAAGTCTGGGTGCGCTCCGGGGCCGGTTTTATTGAGCGTTATTGGGAAGCCCTGAAGCGGCGACTGGGACTGAAAAGCGAGGCTGATCCCAGGCAACAACTGCTCCGAGACCTGGGCCGGGCCTTGAAGGCCATCAAAGAGTGGCTCCAGGAGCAGGTGAAAGTGCAGCTCATCGATTACGAGGAACGCTTGAAATTCCAATATTTCCTCCCCCTGGTGGATAAGTGGCTGAAGCTGCAAGAAGACGCCCTGGCCAATAACATGCGCTCGCTTCTCACCGACCTGGAGGGAGTGGCCGGCTCCATGCACCTGGAAGAAGAAGAACGGGCCGCGCGGCGCCGGCGTCTTGAGGAACTGCTGCCCCAGGCCAGACAGATTGAATCTCACCTGGAAGAAATGCGGCAGGGGTGAGGCCAGTAATCAGTGATCAGTAATCAGTAATCAGTGGTTTTTTTACTGATCACTGATCATTGATTACTGATCGCCATATGCCCCCAACACCAGAAGGATAACCGATGACCGAAAAGCTCCCCTGGCTCGCGCTCCGCGCCATCCCCGGGGTGGGGCTGGTTCTGTTCCAGCGCCTGGTGGAGGCCTTCGGCTCCCCGGCCGCAGTCTTTGAGGCGGGGCTCCCGGAATTACGGTCCATCAAGGGGGTAAGCCCGGCTATTGCCAAGGCCATTACTTCTTTCCGCGATTGGGACCGGGTGGAGGCCCAGATTTCCCGGCTGGCCGCCGCGAGCGCGCAAGTTTTGACCCAGGATGATCCTCTTTTCCCACCCCGGCTTAAGGAAATTCCTTATCCGCCGCCCTATCTCTTTATCCGGGGCACTCTCGAGCCGGAAGACGCCCAGGCCGTGGCCCTGGTGGGCACCAGGGGGGCCAGCTACTACGGCCTGAAGACCTGCCGCCGCCTGGCCGGAACCCTGGCGGCCCGGGGCTGGCGGGTGGTGAGCGGCTTGGCCCGGGGCATCGACACCGCGGCCCACCAGGGGGCTCTGGAAAATCGCGGCCGCACCCTGGCGGTCCTGGGCTGCGGCCTGGACGTGGTCTATCCCCCGGAAAATAAGAAACTCTATCAGCAGATTCCGGAACAAGGAGCCCTGATCAGCGAATTTCCCCTGGGCACACCGCCCGAAGGCCGCAATTTTCCGGTGCGCAACCGTCTGATCAGCGGCCTTTCCTGGGCCGTGGTGGTGGTGGAGGCCGGGGATAAGAGCGGCACTCATATCACTGTGCAGTACGCCCTGGACCAGGGCCGGGAGGTGCTGGCGGTGCCCGGTCCGGTGGACTCCCCCAACAGCGTCGGCCCCCACCGCCTTATCCAGCAGGGGGCCAAACTGGTGCACGAAGTGGGGGACATCCTCCAGGAACTGCCCCGGGCCGCGGTAATGGGGCCTACTCCCCGGCCCGCGGCGGTCACGGAAGCCCCGCCCCGGCCACAGTCGGAAGACCCCTTGCTTCCTTTCCTGGGCGCGGACCCGGTGCAACTGGAGGAACTGGTGCAAATCAGCCGCCTGCCCGCGGCGGAAGTCCTAAGCCGCCTTACCATGTTGGAACTTCAGGGTCTGATTAAGGAACTGCCGGGGAAGTGTTTTGTGTTGGATGATTAATGGAGTGAGCAGTAAGCAGTGAGCAGTAAGCAGTGAAAAAAGAGTCCCCCTATGTTCATCAGCATTCCTGGCACCTTCCAAGTTGATGGCTATACCCCTGATGGGGATTCCCTGCATTTTCGGGCTAATAACCCCGATAACTGGCAAAATCTGCGGAACCATCCGGTCAAACTGAACCACCTCGGGCACGCCCAGCTGCGGCTGGAGGGCATCGACGCCCTGGAGATGAATTTCGAGGGACACCATCAACCCCTGAAATACGCGAGAGAGGCCCTGGATTTTCTGTTGTCCCATCTGGGCATCAGAGGCAATCTTTTCGGGCCTTCCCATGCCCGGGACGGCTCGTCCGGCTATATTTTAGCCCGCCACGCGGACAAGTACCGTCGCCCGGTGGCCTTTGCCTTCGCCGGCGCGCCGCCTTGGCCGGATGGCGAAAAAGTCTTTCTGGAACCGGAGCATCTACGGCAAAGCGTTAATTATCAGCTGCTCCGGGAGGGTCTGGTTTATCCCACCTATTATGAGGGCTTATATCCCGAACTCCGGGCGGAGCTGACCCGGGCCTGCCGGGAGGCCAGAAAGGCCCGGAAGGGCTTCTGGCCTCAGGACTGCACCAACGCCGGGTTTGTGATTGACGGGCTTAACCCCCTGACTACGAAATGTATCATCCTCCCCAAACTCTTCCGCCGCCTCGTGCGTTTTATGGATGAAAACCGGGATATTAATAAGTTCATTGATTATCTTGACGCCAACCCCGACCCCGTAACCCGCGTCTCCACAGGCCAACAAACCGGCCTGGCCTCCCTGGTCCAGGTGAAAGAACGCCGGGTGCAGCAGACCGCGGCCCCGGAAGATTTGGTTTTTGTAGAAAATTAGCCTTTTGCACCATCGCCATTTTTCTTCTTAATCTCCTGTTATTTCATGGTCTTATTATCCGCTTAATTTTGAAGCATTCCCTTTTCCAATAAAAAAAAGCCTTGAAAAGCCGGTCCATCTGATAGAATTTTATCTGCAAATTTTGAAACCCTTAGCCCAAAGCTTGACGGGCCGGTAACTTATATATGCCTAAATCCTTACTCATCGTCGAATCGCCCACCAAGGCCAAGACCCTCCAGAAATACCTGGGGTCCGAATTTCTGGTGCAATCCTCCATGGGCCACATCCGGGACCTGCCCAAAAACGAACTGGGGGTGGACCTGGAACACGATTTCCAGCCCCAGTACGTCACCATCCTGGGCAAGGCCAAGGTCATCAATGCCTTAAAAAAAGCGGCCGCGGGCATCCCCGACATCTACCTGGCCCCGGACCCGGACCGGGAAGGGGAGGCCATCGCCTGGCATATCGCCGAGGCTCTGGGGGAAAAGGAACATCGCTATCACCGGGTGTTGCTCCTGGAGATCACCCCCAAGGCCATTAAAGAGGCCCTGGCCAAGCCGGTGGCGCTGAATCGGCCCCGGTTTGAAGCGCAGCAGGCCCGGCGGATCCTGGACCGGCTGGTTGGCTACCAGATCAGCCCGCTATTATGGCAAAAGGTGAAGACGGGCCTGAGCGCGGGCCGGGTGCAGTCCGTGGCCTTAAGGCTGGTGGTAGACCGGGAGCGGGCTATTTTGGCCTTCGTCCCCCAGGAGTACTGGTCCCTTACCGCGTGCCTGGAAGCCAAGGCGCCCCCGGCCTTTGCCGCCAATCTCTTCAAAAAAGACAACAAAAATATCAAGCCCGCCAGCGCCGACGAGGTGGAGGAGATTCTCGAGGCTCTGGAAGCCGCGGAATTCCGGGTGGCCAAGGTGGAGAAAAAGCCCCAGAAGCGGAACCCTGCGCCGCCCTTTATCACCAGCAGCCTGCAGATGGAAGCTTCCCGCAAGCTCCGCTTTCCCCCCAGCAAGACCATGCGCCTGGCCCAGCGGCTCTATGAAGGCATGGAGGTGGGGGATGAAGGCCCGGTGGGGCTTATCACCTATATGCGCACGGACTCCACCCGGGTCTCCGCCGAGGCCCTGGATGCGGTGCGGGGTTTTATCCATCAGACCTATGGGGATGATTATCTGCCTGCCAAGCCGAATTTTTATAAAAGCCCCAAGGGCGCACAGGAGGCCCACGAGGCCATCCGCCCCACCGGGGTGGCCCGGCGGCCCCAGGACCTGAAGGCTTATCTGGGCAAGGACGAGCTGGCCCTCTATGACCTCATCTGGCGGCGCTTTGTGGCTTCCCAAATGGCTCCCGCGGTCTTCCAGTTGACCACCGTGGACGTCACCGCGGGCCCCTATCTCTTCCGAGCCACCGCATCGGTGATGCAATTCCCGGGTTTCACCACTCTTTACCAGGAAACCCAGGAAGAAGTGGAGCAAACGGCCAAGCTGCCGCCCCTGAAGGCCGGAGAAATCCTGAAACTGCAGGATTTTGATCCCCAACAGCATTTCACCAAACCCCCGGCCCGCTATACCGAGGCCAGCCTGATAAAAGAACTGGAGGTCCAGGGCATCGGCCGGCCCAGCACCTACGCCACCATTCTCAGCAATCTCCAGGACCGGTTATACGTGGCCAAAGAAAAATACGGCCTGCGGCCCACGGAAATGGGGATGGTGGTGAGCGATCTGCTGGTGGAAAATTTCCCGGATATCATGGACCCCAAGTTCACGGCCCGCATGGAAGACGACCTGGACCGCATCGCCGCAGGCAAAGCGCCCTGGCAGGGAGTGATGCGGGACTTCTACGGCCCCTTTGCCGAAGAACTGACCGCGGCCAAAACCCGGATGCGCCGGGTGAAAAGCGTGCCCAGCGGCCTGAAATGCCTCCAATGCGGCTCCGAACTTCTGGTGCGTTGGGGCCGAAACGGGGAATTCCTGGGCTGCTCCGGCTTCCCCAAGTGCAACTTTACCCGGAATTTCACGCGGGATCAGCAGGGGCAGATAATCCTGGTGGAAAAGACGCCGGAGACCTCCGAATTCCCCTGCCCCATGCAGGCCTGCACCGGCACCCTGGTGAAACGGCGTTCCCGCCGGGGGTTTTTCTATGGCTGCAACCGTTACCCGGACTGTAAATACCTGCAAAATCAAGTTCCGGTCATCAAGCCCTGCCCCAAATGCCGGTTCCCCTGGCTGGCCCCCAAAGGGAAGAAACTCCTCCTCTGCCCCCGGGATGAATGCGACTACCAGGAAGCGGTAATCCCCGATGAGGCCGCTAATCAGTAGGGCAAGGACCTCAGGTCCCTGGCCCTCCCCCCACAAATCCTTACCAATCACCATCATCGGCGGCGGCTTGGCGGGGGTGGAGGCCGCGTGGCAGGCGGCCCGCCGGGGGGTTAAAGTCCGGCTTTTTGAGATGAAACCCCTCCGATTTTCTCCCGCGCACCAGTCGCCTTTGCTGGGAGAATTGGTGTGCAGCAATTCCCTGCGCGCGGACAGCGTGGAAAACGCGGTGGGACTTCTCAAAGAGGAGATGCGGCGGCTGGGGTCCTTGCTCATGGCTGCGGCCGGTGCCACCCGGGTGCCCGCAGGCAAGGCCTTGGCCGTGGACCGGGAGGCGTTTGCCGCATGTCTCACCGAGGCTTTGGAGAAGGAGCCCCTGGTGGAGATTATCCGGGAAGAAGTGACGGCACTCAATGCGGAGCAAACCACCATCATCGCCACCGGCCCCCTGGCCTCGGACGCGATGGCCGGGGAATTAGCCCGCATCACCGGCCAGGAACACCTGCACTTTTACGATGCCATTGCTCCCATTGTCTATGCGGAATCTCTGGATATGTCCAAGGTATTTAAGGCCTCCCGCTACGGCGCAGGGGAGGATTACCTGAATTGCCCCTTCACGGCAGAGGAATATGCCGCTTTTTACCAGGCATTGATGACCGCAGAGCAGGCGCCCCTTAGGTCTTTTGAAGAGCCTCGCTATTTCGAGGGGTGTCTGCCCATCGAGGTGATGGCCGCGCGGGGCTATCGAACCCTGGTTTACGGGCCCTTGAAGCCCGTGGGCCTGGTGGACCCCAGGACCGGAAAGCAGCCCTTTGCGGTGGCCCAGCTCCGCCAGGAAAATCGGGAAGGCACGCTATACAATCTAGTGGGTTTCCAGACCAAGCTGAAATACGGAGAGCAGGAACGGGTTTTTAGGCTCATTCCCGGCCTGGAGCATGCGGAGTTCGCGCGCCTGGGCTCCATTCACCGCAATACCTTTATCCGCTCCCCAGGGTTGCTAAGCCCCCATCTAAATTTTTTTTCCCTTCCCCAACTTTTCCTGGCCGGGCAGATTACCGGAGTGGAGGGCTATGTGGAATCCGGGGCCATGGGCCTGCTGGCAGGGATCAACGCCGCGAGCCAGGCATTGGCGCGCCCTCTGGTGACGCCGCCCCGGGCCTCGGCCCTGGGCGCTTTGATTTATCATCTCACCAACACCGAAACCAAAGACTTTCAGCCCATGAACGTCAATTTCGGCCTGTTTCCGCCGCTACCCGGACGCACACCCAAGAAACTCCGGGGCGCGGCTTATGCGGAGCGGGCCTTGGCGGAGTTGGAGGCATGGAAAGAACGGATGGGGGAAGGCTCCTCTTAACTTTGAACCTTGAACTTTGAACTGAACCTGGGCGGCTATGGGGCCCCACTTAGTCTTTCTAATCTTAGTACTTTGGGGAATATTGTCGGCCCCGACCCCATCGGGGGCCGGTGAATCCGCGTTTCCCGATCCGGGAAAACCGCCCCCTCCACCATCGGCCCTTTAATTACGGACACCGCGGTGCCCATCGGCCAGGGCAATTTCTCTATCCAACCTTTTTTGAATCTAAATATTACCGGCGGCCGGTTTTCCCCCAACTGGCGCCGGGTGAGCAGCCAGGGGGATTTTTATTCATTTCAGATCCCGGTTAATTTCAACTACGGCTTTACCCCCAACCTGGAGATGCTGCTGATAGTCCCCTATATCCATAATTGGGCCCGGAACGCGGACCTTCCTGCCGCCCCGGGGGTGCGCGCCGCGGATTTCGACGGCCTGGGGGACACCACTCTTTACCTCAAATACCAATTTCAGGAAGAAACCGCATCTCTCCCCACCTGCACCGCGCTGGCGGGTTTCGGTTTCCCCACGGGGCACCACCGCCATCTTAATCCCTCCAGGATGGGTATTGACCGGTTGGGAACGGGCGCCTACACTTTTACTGCCGGGCTGAATCTCTCCAAATGGGTAAGCCCCGTTTATTTTTACGCCAATCTCTGGTACACCGTGCCCACCACCGCCACCGTGGGCGGCGTGCCCATCCATGACCGGGACCTGGTGACCCTGAATCTGGCCGCGGAATGGGTGCTGACCAACCAGTGGGCGCTGCTCCTGGAGTTTTACAGCAATTGGCAGGCCGGGAACATCATCGGGCCTAAATCCCAGCAACCCGCCCAGGCCCTCCTGGGCATGGTGTGGGGATTGGAATATAATTGGAACGATAAATGGAGCTTCGCCGGGGGCCTGGCCCTGGACTTGGCGGGGAAAAATTCGGTGTATAATTATACGCCCATTGTGACCTGCAAATATAATTTCTAGTTTCAGGATGAGGGTTGGGGATGGTGTGAGCAGTAAGCAATAAGCAGTGAGCAGTGAGCAGTGAAAAGATAGGGGCCAGGGGTCAGAGACCAGGGATTAGGGCTTGGGGGTTAGGGACTCAGGTGTCTCACCCGTCATCATTTCTTTTAAAACCCTGCCGAAGAAGGTGGAGACATGAAAAACTGGTTATCAGTCATAACTTTGATAGTTGCCCTGGCCTTTGCCAATGGTTGCGGCGCCAGCGCCAAGGCCCAGGCCAGAAAGGACCTGGAGAATTCCAAAGCGGCTTATGAAAAATGCCTGCGGCAATATCCCGATGATCCTTCACAATGTGAGCCCTTAAAAAGAGCCTATGAAGCCAATTTTGAGGCGTACCGGGAGGCGAGTAAGTCCAGAGGCCCGGTTACTACCGGTTTTATTGAATTCGGGCCTGGGAAATAGAATTTTTAAGATAGACTAAGTTGACAGTGTGCGGAAGTCATGCTTTTCTCTGGCAACTGGCAACTGATCCCTAACCCCCGCCTCTCAGCCGAACTGATAGTGCTTCCTCACGTCCTTGCTGATCTTCCAGGTGCAGGACATCCCTTCCGGGAAGGTGACCAGGTCGCCTTTACCCACGGACACGGTTTCGCCGTCGTCGCAAGTGACAGTGACTTCTCCTTCCAGGAAATAGCAGACCTCTTTCTCATCGTAGGTCCAGGGAAATTCCGAGGGTTCCTTGGTCCAGATGGGCCAGCGGGTCACCCCCAGTTCCTGGAGACGGGCGGGGCTGGGTTGGCGTTCCACTTTCACCTTGCTCATATTTTTCTCCTTTTTAGTGTCCAAAGGCAAATATTTAATAATCCTGCTAAATAATCTTTTAAGAGTTGAAGGGTGAAAATTATATCACCAAAATAATGTTCAGATGATTTACAAACTTCAATCCAAATATTATATTTTTACAATATATATTGTCTCAACTCCAGCTAAAGGGAAAGGACTTGAAAATGATCAAGCCGGTTATTTTGGCGTTGGTTTTGGCTTTATTTCTGGTGGGACCGGTCCTGGCCGCGGACCCGGCCAAGCCCCAGGACAAATGCCCGGTCCTGGGGGGCAATATAAACCGCGACGTCTATGTCGATTACCAGGGCCAGCGCATCTATTTCTGTTGCCCTGGCTGCGACGCCGAATTCAAGAAAGACCCGGAAAAGTACCTGAAAAAGATGAAAGACGCGGGCATCACGCCCGAAAAGACCCCGGCCGCGAAATAATCGGTTTCCATCGAAAGGAAGTCAGTTAAGACAATTACCTATTTCCAAACTCCCTCCCTTTACCTAAAATTATGCGGGTTGGGGAGGGGGGTGTGGGGGGAGGGGCCAGTAGCACAGGCGTCTCGCCTGTGGTCCTCTCCTGGCCCCTCCCCCCACACAAACTCAAATCTACTCCCCGATCATTCCCCGATAATTTTCACCAATACCCGTTTGCGCCGGCCGCCGTCGAATTCCCCGTAAAAGATTTGCTCCCAGGGGCCGAAATCCAGTTTGCCGCCGGTGACGGCCACCACCACCTCCCGGCCCATGATTTGGCGCTTCAGGTGCGCGTCGGCGTTGTCTTCGCCCACGTTGTGGCGGTATTGGGAGACCGGCGCGTGGGGGGCCAGCTTCTCCAGCCAGACCTCGTAGTCATGATGCAAGCCTGATTCGTCATCGTTAATAAACACGGACGCGGTAATGTGCATGGCGTTAACCAGCACTAGCCCTTCGGTGACGCCGCTTTCTTTCAGGCATTGCTTTACCTGGGGGGTGATGTTGATGAAGGCCCGGCGGGAAGGCACCTGGAACCAGAGTTCTTGGCGAAAGCTTTTCATGGGGCGCTCTTTTCGGAGTTTTTTTCAATTCGATTATTGCCTTAGCTCCTATTAGAAGCAAGCCCAAGGTGGCAGGGAAATCTAAGAAGCCGCTGAATATTGGGGAAAACGGCCGCTAAGGTCCCCCCTCCCTTGAGGGGAGGGGGTTAGGGGGAGGGTGGCGACTTAGGACACGAACGTTACAAGACGCCACCCCCACCCTACCCTCCCCCCTCAAGGGGGAGGAGAAAAGCAGCGACACCATCGCCGTTGGGCAGTTGCTATTGCTCCGGAGTTAAGGAAATAATCGATTTTGGCAATTTGCCATCGCCCGGAAAGGTTGTCAAGGAGGATGGCTGAGGAAAACCAACGGAGGCGGGTGATTATTTAAAGTGCCGATAAAAAACTCCCGGGGCCACCGGCAAAGCGCTGATGACCCCGAAAGTCCCTCCCGCTGCGGCCTCGCCGGTGGTTCTGTCCGGGCCTGCCGGGGGAAAGAAACTCTTAGGTTTTGCTGAATCGCCAAAGGGAGCCGAGAAAAAATCCGATTCCCTTATTTTCAGTGGTAACAGGCTTTCTAGCCTGTCACACCATGTTCAATAGCTGGGGGCTCAAATTTACTACTTCTTATCCCCTTTACCCGTTTCCTTTTCCACGAGCGGCCGCTCGCAAGCGGATTCCGCGCTGGCGCACCACTCCGGCAGCGGTTCGCCGGTCCCCTCCACGGGCCGCTCGTATTGATCCACCACTTTCCAACCTTTGGCCGTAAACGCGGACAGGGGCGGGGGTTCGATGCCGCCGAACTTAAAGCTCTTGGGCCCCCGGGTGTCCAGCACCTTCACCTCCACTTCATGTCCGTCTTTTTGGACGCGGTAGCCCCATTCATAATTGTTGGTGGTGTTGGGAGTGGTGTATTTGCCGAAATAGGTGACTTTCTCCCCCTCGCTTTTAACCTGGGAGAAGGTAAAACAGCAATCGCCCGTTCCCGCGCCCCCGGGCCCAGTGAGGCCGCCGCAGCCGCAATTGGCCCGGAGCAGGTTCAGGCCGTCCACCCGGTAGCCGTGTTTTATTTTTTCTATGCAACCCATAAGGTTTCTCCTTGTACCTATGATTTCCCAAAAGGATAAGTAGTCTTGGGATAAAAGTAGGCACAGGATTTAAAAAATCAATACAAAGGGATTTTTTTTCGAAAAGGAGGGGATTATCTGGTTGCCGCAGGCTTCAGCCTGCTTTGGCACAGGCTGGAAAGCCTATGCCACCCGTGGCATTGCATCAGGAAGTGGGAGATTGGGGTGCAGACAAGATGGAATTATCAATATCCTTGATGATCTTCTCCCGGTAATACTGGACGTCCGCGTCGTTGAGCATCACCATGTCGATCTGGCGGGTGTGGATGGTGACGTAGCCCAGGATGCGCAGGCGGGAGAGCATGTAATCCATGGGCTCCCCTTCCAGGCGGGCGAACAGCGAGTCTTCCTGGACGTCCACCTGGAAATGGCAGCGCTCCAGGATTTCCCCCACGAACTTGGCCCGGAGCACCCGGCGGGGATAGTCCGCGGCCCCGCCCTTGAAGGTGAAGCGGATGTAATTCTCGTAAGCTTCCGGGCCTACCAGGGTCTCCACCGTGGAGAAGTGAAAGCCCAGGCGGGAAGTGAGGTTGCAAAAATCCTTGGAGATCATGAAATAGTTCTGGTTGCCGTAAATGGTGCCCCCCGCAGTCTCCAGGTTGGGGTCCGTGGCCGCGCCCATGACAATGGAGAGAAAGCCCTTGGTGTCCACCGGCGGCGGGCCTTCCCAAGGCACCGCGGTGATTCCCTCCCAGAGGGCCAGCATGGGGAGGGACGCGATATTGGCCAGTTCCACTTCCTTGCCGGAGACATCTTCCTTGAAACCGTCCTCCAGATTCAGGACCCACCATTGCAGGCCGACGGTGGTCTTTAGGCGCTTGATGAAATACTTGCTCCAGGCCTTGGCCTGATCGAAGGAGAACATCTCTTTCACCGACACTTCGTGGGCAAAGCGGGTGATGTCGTGGAGGGTGCGGCAGCCCTGGGGCTTGAATTCGGGGGCCCCGGGATTGGTCAGATGCAGGGGAGTGATGTAGGCCATCGCTTCCTTGAGAGTTTCGTACACCGGGGTGCCCACCATTAGGGCCTTTTTTACCGGGGGCGCCTGGAGCAGGGACTCCACCCGGCCTTCATACACCGCATGGCCGTCCGCGTCCACGGTAATTAGGGCTCCTGGAGCCAACAGGAGGGTGGCGTCTCCGGTATTGAACAGCGCGGGGATGCCGAATTCCCGGGCCACGTTGGCCAGGTGACCGGTGACGCCGCCCCGGTCGGTGACCACCGCCGCGGCCCGGGGCAGCAGCGGGGCCCAGCCGGGGTGGGGGAGTGAAGTCACCAATACCGCGCCTTCCGGGAACTGGAGCAGGTCCAGGTTGTTTTTCACCACGTAGACCGGGCCCGCGGCCACCCCTGGGCTGGCCACTTCACCGCCCCGAAGCAGCAAGGGATGGTCAATGGGTGAGGATACGGCAGGGGCCTCCCGGGCCGCGGCCATCTGTTTCAGAGGGCGGCTCTGGAGGATGAGGATCCGGCCCTGGCCGTCGATGCACCATTCGATGTCCTGGGGGGATTGAAAATGCCCTTCCAGGAGCAGGGCGATGCGGGCCAGCTCCAGCACCTGGTCGTCGGACAGGGACGGCTCCTTTCCCTGGGGGTTAGGCTGCATGACCACGCCTTCCTGGGGCAGGCACACCGCTTGATGCTTTTTATCACTAATGGCTTTTTTGATAATGCTCAGAGGCTCTTTCCGGGAAACCACCCACAGATCCGGGGTAACCGAGCCGTCCACCACTGCCTTGGCCAGGCCGTGGACGCCATTGATAAAAATGGCGTTGCTGCGGATGTCCATGGGGTCCCGGGAATACATCACTCCCCCGGCCACGGCCTCCACCATGGACATCACCCCCACGCACATGGCCACGTCCTCGTCCCTCAGACCCTTATGCAGGCGGTAGGAAGTGGCGGTAAGCGCGTATTTGGAGGCCAGGATTTCTTTGTATACGGTGAGGACGTTTTCCCGGCTGACATTGAGCTCGGAGCGGTACTGGCCAGCAAAGGAAGTATCCACCGCGTCCTCGCCGATGGCGCTGGAGCGCAGCGCCACCCGAAGATTGGGAGAGGGGGCCGCGCCCTGCTCGCCCAGGCGATCAAAGCCCTGGGAAATAGCGGCCTCCAGCTCCGGGGGCACTTCCCCGTTGATGATCAGCATCTGGATTTCAGAACTGGCCCGGTAGAGGTCGGAAATATCGTGCATCTCCAAGGCTTGGAGTCGGCGGTTGATTTCGTCCTGTAGGCTATTATGGGATAAGAACAGCTCATAGGCCGCGGCGGTGATTACCATGCCTGGAGGCACCGGGATTTGGGGCAGCAGGCTCTTAATTTCTCCCAAATTAGCCATCTTGCTGCCCACCCCGTCGGCCATTTCCTTGGTCACCGCGTCCAGGGGCAGAACCAGGTCAGTGAGGGGCAGGGACTGCCTCTTGGAGAGGGTGCCGTCAATTTTTTCCCGGATAGATTCAAATACCGGCTCCAGAGCCTGATAGCGGTTCCCCGCCAGTTCATTGAGGGAGCGGATGAGGGAATAGACATTGACGCAGACCGCGGTGCAGTGGGAGCGGATAAAGGTCATGCCGAAACTGAAGTTGCCGTGGAGCGCGGCCTCCATGTCGGTCATGAGCTGGAGAGCGGTGTTGTTGGCGTTGAGCAGCAGCTTGAACGCGTGATATTTGGTCCGGAAGGCCGTGCGCAGCTCTTCCAGGGAAGGCGCGGGCTCGGGCTCGCGGCCGCGGAAAATGCCTTTCAACCTTTGAAATAGGCCGGCCATTAGTTAGGTTAACCTACTGATCAAATAGTCCTTCAACTGAAAACTGAAAACCGAAAACTGTCTTCAAGGCACTTCGCCTTCGTCCCAGGAAAGTTCTTTCAGTCCCTTGCTTTCGGAAATTTTTTTAACAATCTGTCCCCAGGGTTTGTCCTCTTTGCTAAGCAAGCGGATGCGATAACTTATCGTTTCTCCAGGAAATTCAATTTTATAATTAACAAATTGGATGAAGACTCCATAATCGGCCAGAAGCGTCTTGATTTGATCCAAGGGTTTGTCCATCGTGTCGAATTTCAAAGTCAGGATGGTGTGTTCGTCTCGGGGAAAGAGGCCCTTGATGCGGCGGAAGCCGTAAAGGATCATCAAACTGATGGTCACGCTGAAAATCGCGGCGAGTACATAACCCGCGCCCACCGCCAGGCCCATGCCGGTGACGATCCAGAGGCTGGCCGCGGTGGTCAATCCCCGGACGGTCCCCTTGCCGGTGATAATGGCGCCGGCTCCAAGAAAGCCCATGGAGGCAATGGCATAGGAGGCGATCCGGGCGGGGTCCAGCCGCACCACCGTATCTTCCACGGCCAAATGGCGGTAAAGTTCTTCCATGTGCAGGGACAACATCATTAACAGGCAGGAACCCACGCATACCAGGATATTGGTGCGTAGCCCGGCGGCCTGGCCGTGGGTTTCCCTCTCGAAGCCGATGGCCGCGCCGATGATGGCGGCCAGGGCCAGTTTCCCGAACATCATCTGTATGTCCCACATGGGCGTCACCATTTTCTAAAAATCACTGCCTGGTAATTCTGGCATAACAGACTAAGACCAAAAAATAAATGGGGAATAACCGTTTTGGGTTTCGTTTTTTTATTTTGATAAAAAACAGTGAATTATCAGCAAATTATAATATAGCCTCTTTATTGGAACGCAGAGATACCGGGTAAATGAACCGTATCATGAGGCATCTTATTGGTATTAACTGTGGAATCTGGAACGTCGTCCACAGTCCCAGCAAGGAATGAAACAGGTAACTTTCATCCCGGAAATCCCCTGCAAAAAGCCATCCGCCATTTCCTGGAGGATTTCCAACCGGGCGGACACTTCGCAAATTTTAGCTATTATTTTCTCCTCCTCTGTGGATTCAGGAGTGCTGATCAGAGGTTGAAAGGCCGTGGCGACAGAATCAAGGGTATAGCGGATGTAGCTAAATAGCCCATTTAGTTCCTCCAGGATTGCCCCATTCCTGGTAGGGAGCCAAGACGCGACCGCAGAATCTACGGAATTCCCGGGAGACCTCTGCAGGCAGGCGGCCATCCTTCGCCAAAATTCCGCAGGGGTACAGGGCATAAGGAGATAATCATCCACCTCCAGTTGATAGGCTTCCACGGGGAAGGCCGTTTCCCCTTCCCTGGTGCACAAGACCACCCTGACCTGAGGGTTGAGCCTTTTAAATTGCTTCAGAACCGTCAGGTTCTGCCCCACCTCGGCGTTGACCTGGGCCAGGATCAGATCAATTTGCCGGATGTGGACAGCCTCCACCTGGGTGTTGTCCCACAAGACTCTGCAACCTTTGTTTTCCAAAACTCGTCCCAGCTTCCGGTAGAGGTGGGAATCCTCAGTCAGCATCAGTACGGTGTACCCGGATATCATCAGGCGCCTCCATTACAGTTGCAGGTTGGGAAGAAGGGTTGCGGGACCTGTTGACTTGCAGATTTTGTTTTTCTTATTCTCCTTTATCCGGCGTGGCTTTGAGACCGGCAAGATTATTCTTCCCCAGAAGTTCGGCCACCACTTCTTTCAAAAGATTAGTGTCTTCCTTTTTTTCCAGAAATTTCGCGGCTTCGGGGAGATTACTATCGGTTTCCGGTGGGAAAGAGTGGATGACCACCGGCAGGGACGGCAATTTCTCTTGGAGCAGTTCCAAAACCTTGAGCTCGGCGACGTAAGGCAGCTCCAGGTCCAGAATCAGGAGGTCCGGAGGATTCTCGCCGTGGACCAGGTTCAGGACCTCCCGGCCGTCCCGGGCCGCGTCCACCTGATAGCCTTCGGACGCCAGTTCCCGACACAGGAAGTCCCGCACATGGCGGTTACGGTCGGCAATGAGGATTTTGCCTGGAGTACTCACGGTTTTCACCCCTGATATTTACTCTTAAGGAGCAATGGCCGTGCCAAGCAGGGAAGGAGGGTGGAGCCGCTTAACCCCGGCAAACATAAGGGTTATTTGCCTAGGAACGAGGGTTCCCCCTCAGCGTGGTGTCGACATTCTTTACACTCTGTAAAAAACCTGCGCCGCGCCGGACTGAGGAAGGAAAGGTTGGGATAGTAAAGGGATTTGGAATCCGGTTCTAAGTCTGCTCACTCTTGATGGAGGTTTCCACTTTTAGGCGGTATCTATCGATTTTGGAAAGGAGGGTGGGCCGGGAAATCCCCAGGAGTTTGGCAGCCCGGCTGCGGTTGCCCGCGGTGAGGTCCAGGGCCTCGCTGATCACCAGGGCCGCAAAGCGGTCCATGAAAGCTTCAAATAGGCTATCCCCCGCGCCGGCCAGGAGACTCTGGCGCACCCATTGCCTGATGGTTTCCTGGGTACGGGCGTCATCGGCTCGGGGGGTGGCGCTTTCAATGCCGATGGCCCGGGAGATATCCTCCGGGTGGATGGGATAGCCCCGGCTGAAAATCAGGGCCTTTTGCATGGCATTGGCCAGCTCCCGGACATTGCCGGGCCAGGGGTGGTTGTTGAGCATGGCCTTGGCTTCCGGCGTAATGCCGGGGTTGGACAGGTCCATCTCCCGGGCGAACCGGGCCAGGAAGTACTCGGCCAGTAAGGGAATATCCCCCACCCGGGATCTCAGGGGGGGAAGCCAGAGGGTTACCACTTTCAGGCGGTAATAGAGGTCCTCCCGGAAGCGGCCCGCGGCCAGCGCGGCTTCCAGGTCCCGGTTGGTGGCCGCGAGGATGCGCACGTCCACGGGGATGGTTTCCCGGCCTCCCAGGCGCTCGATGCTCTTTTCCTGGAGCAGCCTGAGGATTTTGGACTGAATGCTGAAAGGCATATCCCCGATTTCGTCCAGGAACACGGTGCCCCCGTGGGCCTGTTCGAATTTCCCCACCCGACGGTTGACTGCCCCGGTGAATGCGCCTTTCTCGTAACCGAAGAGTTCGCTTTCCAGCAGGGTCTCCGGGATGGCCACGCAGTTGATCACCAGAAAGGGCTTGTTGGCCCTCAGGCTGTGCTGGTAGATGGCCCGGGCCGCCAATTCCTTGCCGGTGCCGGACTCGCCCCGGATGAGCACGGTGGCGTCGGTGGCCGCGACCCGGCCGATGGCCTTGTACACTTCCTGCATGGGCTTGCTGTTGCCGATGATGGCGTCCCCGGCGGTGGCGTCCGGGGGTACGTTCATTTCCACCGGGGAGCGCATGAACCGGCCCGCGTCTATGGCTTGGGCGATTAGAGCCAGGATATCCGGAATTTCGAAGGGCTTAAGCACGTATTCGAAGGCCCCCAGCTTGGTGGCCTCGATCGCGGTCTCCGTGGTGCCGTACGCGGTCATGATAATCACCGGCAGCTTGGGCTCGATTTCATGCATGGCCCGGAAGGTCTCCAGGCCGCTTTTTCCCGGCAGGCGCACGTCCATGATCACCAGGTCCGAGGCCGCGGCCCGGACCATCTCCAGCGCGGCTTCCCCGCTGGCCGCGGTCCTCACCCGGTGGCCTTCGGCGGTGAGCAGCTTCTCGAAACTCTGGCGCAGTTGCGGATCATCGTCGACGACTAAGATATGGCCCATGCCTGATCCTTTGGAAACGGCAAGGTGATAATAAAAGTGGTCCCCCGGCCTTCCTGGGAGTCCAGGTCCAGGGTGCCGCCGTGATCTTTAACGATGCGGTTGGCGATGCTTAAACCCAGGCCGGTGCCTTCCTCCTTGGTGCTGAAAAAGGGCTGCATCACCTGGTCCTTAATGGCCGCGGGGATGCCCGGGCCGGTATCCGTGACCCGCAAGATAGCCACCCGGCCCAGGTCCTTGGTCTCCCCCTTTTCTTCCCGGATGGTAAGAGAGCCACCTCCCACCATGGCTTCGCAGGCGTTGACCATCAGGTTGACCATGGCTTCCCGCAGTTGTTCAGGATCGGCCATGATCTCCGGCAGACGCGTTTGGCGCTCCAGTTTCACTTCCACGGCATAGAGCTGCAAGCGGTTGTGCATGAGCTTCAGGGCCTGGTCCACCACCTCGGAAGGGCTGATCATTTCCTGTTTGAGCTTTTGAGGCCGGGAAAACTGGAGGAAATTGGTGACAATGGTATCAATGTGGCGAATCTCTTCGGAAATGGCCTCCAGGTCCTCTCTCTGGGGAACGTTCAGGTCCAGGGAGCGGTTCATGGACCAGAGCCGCATCTTCACGGAAGTTAACGGATTGCGGATACTGTGGGCCGCGCCCGCGGCGAGCTTCCCCACCAGGGCCCACTTCTCAGCCTGGGCCAGATGCTCCTGGCTCCGCTCCAATTCGCTCTGGGTCTGGTCCACGTTTTCCATTAAATTATGAACCCGGCGGCTCAAAGCCCTTACTTCATCCGGCAGAAAGGGGTCGCTGGGGGCCGGGCCCGCCTCCAGGGCCAACACGCGGATGGGCTCCAGGATTTGCTTCAAGAGGATATAGGCCAGGAGCATTCCCAGGACGGCCACTCCGGGCATCACGATCATGGCAAAGGTAGTGATAAACCGGGCCCGGGCCTGGCTTTCGGTGCGGGCCCGGTCAATGGCGTATTCATGCATCAGCTTGTAGCGTTCGCAAAGATCAAAGAGCGCGGCAAACTGGCTTCTAACCTGCCAATGGAGCTTGGCCCCTTCTTCCCTCTTGCCTTCCCGGTATAACTCGATCACCCGGCTCCGGGCACCGCGGTAATTCTGATAGTGGACTTCAATCTGATTGATGATTTCCGCCATGGGCTCGGTATAGGCCGATTTCCGGGCTTTTTGCAGCCAATCCAGAAAAGTCTGATGGTAACGGTCAAGTTGCTGCAGCCATTCGGGATTACCGTCCAGATAATAATAAGTGGCAAAGCCCCTTTGCATCAGCAAAGAGGTCTCCAGTTCCTCTGCGGCCTGGAACGAAGCCATGTTCTTATCAATCAGGGCGGTGAAGAGGCTGTCCATGGCCCGGGTATGCCACAGAGTGACCGTTCCTCCCCCCAGAGTGGTGAGAATCAGGGCGGCTAAAAGGAAAAAGATGCGGGCGCGCAGGCTGAAGCGCTTCCACATACCCTTAATAATGCTCCTTTAGATAATGGTGTGCCGCGGCCAGGGAATCGGACCTCTGACTAGTGCTTATTTTCTTATAAATTCAATAACTCACGTGCGGGAAATTAACAAGGGATTTAATCCCGTTTTAAGGAAACCATATATCCCGGCTTGATCTCCCGTTCAGTGGCGACCACCGCCAGGGAGTCGGTGGCCGTGGCCTCTTCCACCTTCCCGGTGGCCACCGCTTGCTGGTCCTCATCAAAAATATCTATCTTGCTGCCGGCTTGCAGTCCTTGGGCGGTTCCCAAGCCGAAGCCGATGACGTATTCCCCTTCCCGGGAGGCCACCCGGTAGATTTCGGCCCGGCCCAGGCCTGCCAGCAGGTTATTGTACCTCTGGGAAAGATAATATACCCCGCCAAAACTCAAGAGAATGGCCGGCAAAAAACCGGCCGCGGCGGCCCAAGGGGAAAGGCCGGTATGTTGCTGGATGAGAGACTTGTAACTCTGTTGCCGGCTCAAGGGGTCGGCAAAGACCAGCACCCGGTATGGAGGTAGAGGCTTCACCGGGGTCTTGCCCTTGACGCCCACCGTTATGTGGTATTCCCCCGGCGGCGTCCGGGGATCGATTTGGAGCCGCCCCCGCCACATGTCCCCTCCCAGAAAGTAGCCTTTATGCACGGTCTCAATGCTCAGGCGGAGGTGGGGGGAACCCGCGGTATAAGTCAATTCCCGGACGTCAGCCACTTCCTCTTCCAGGGGGCCGTTGATTTCCAGGGTCATACCCGGCAGGGCCTTCAGCAGATTGGGGGGCTCCCGAAAACGGGCGACCAGGCCGTCCAGGACCGCTAAAAACAGGAGGAGGCAGCAACAGGCTCCCACTTTGCCCAGAAGAGCGCGCCACCGGGAGATTTGGTCCAAAGTCATCATTAATAGTAACCGGAAAACCAGGGGTAAGGAAACCAGGAACCGTTGAGTGGAGTTCCACGACCTGTCGGTATCCCGGACCCTCCCTCCAAAAAGGTTATAACACAAATAAACAGTTGGATAAAAATCGCCCCGGGTAAGAAGGGGGAGGGAACCCGGGGCGAGCTGGGCGAACGGCAAGGTTTGTACCCCGCCTCCGCCTATTTCTTAAAGATGTCTGTCTTGCTGATGTTCATGAACCGCAAGGCTTTGCCCGGCTCCTTATAATAGACCCGGACCTCGTCTCCGGCTTCCCAGGTATCGGCCGGGAGCGCCAAATATTCTTCAGGCAAAGAAAAAGTGATCAAGATATTTTGCCTGCCGGAGTAGATGGTGACGGTCTTCTTTGCCTTGTCCACAATAGGGAATTTCTTATCTTTCACCAAGGGATTGTCCTTGCCCACGCCGTCTTTCTCATCGATCAGGGTATAGGCGATTTTCTTGAAACCCTTGGACGCGTCATCGTAAATGACGATTTCTCGAGTCTTGGCGTCCAGTTTCATCCGTTTCCCGGCCTTGGGATCCGCTCCCCGCTCGCTGGGGTCTTTGGGCATGATATAGACGTGGGGCGCGCCGCTGTAATCAGGATTGCCGATGTCGGCCTTGACGTCCTGGATGAAAGTGACGGTGCCTTTGGCTTCGTTGAATTCAATGACTCTGCCCTGGTCTACTTTGCCTAAATCTCCGCAGCCGCACAAAAGGGCGAAGGGCAGTATTATCAGCAGGGCCCAGCAGCTAAGCTTTTTGGCCATAATTCATCTCCTTTTAAGTATTCCGGGTCAGCTTCCGGCCACCGTTACCTGGGCGGCCTTCTTGGCCGCGACTTCAGCCTTGGCGCCCTGAATCATGCGGATGCCGATATACAGGGACATGGCGGCCACCAGACCCAGGATGAGGACCGTGGCGGAGCCGTCAAAAACCCCTCCATACGCCGGGAACCACTTGGCCATCATCTTCAGCAAGACGGAGATGGCGCAGCCGATGACCGCCAGGCCGAAGGCGATGCGGATGCCGTAGCCCTTGATGTACTTGGTGGCCACGGTGCCCACCTGGGCGCCGATGGCCGCGCCCACCAGCATGATCATGGCCGCCACCAGCTCGGTCCGGCCCTTATAAGTATAGGTGGCCGTGCCGTAGAGGCCGGAGATCATGACCTCGAAAAGATCGGTGCCCACGGCCACGTGGGTGGGGCAGCCCACGAAATAGATGAGGGCCGGCATGCGGATCAAGCCGCCGCCGATGCCCAGGATGCCCGCCAGCCAGCCGGTGATGAAGCTGACGGAGATGGGCAGCCAGGCGGAGCAGTAGATCTGGGCCTCTTTGAAGTGGACCATTGGGGGGATCTTGATCTTGTGCATGGTCTTGTGCCATTCGATACCCGTGGCCAGCTTGTCCGCTTCCATACCTTTCGCCGCCAGCTCCCGCTCCTTCTTCTTTTTCTTGGCCACATCGGCAAAGACCATCCAGGCGATGAGGCTCAGGAGAATCAGGTACAGAATGCGGACATATTTTTCCACCTGGCCGATGCGCTCCAGCCACATGACCATCTGGGCCCCCACTTCGAAGCCCACCACGGTGCCCACCAGCATGATGATGCCTAACTTATAATCCACATTGCCGAATTTACCGTGGCGCATGGTGGAGATCAACGATTTGCCCGCCATGTGGGCGATGTCGGTGCCTATGGCGAAGGCCATGGGAAAGCCCAGAATGTTCAATCCCGGGGTCACCATCCAGGCGCCGCCCATACCGAAAAACCCGCCGATAATGCCTACCCCGATTCCCAAAATAATCAGCCCGGGCCAGAATATTTTAATACCGGCGATGGGCATCATGACATAGAAGAATTCCATAGTATTCTCTCCTATAAAAAGTCCGCGACTTAATGTTCCGCCAGTTCCCTGGACTTGAGGTCAATGCCGATGGCGCCCATAATAATATCGGCCAGCACCCCGAAGATGAGGCCGACGATGGGGATGCTCACCACCGTAACCATTGTGAACCAGAAGTGGCTCTCATTGTATAAATTGGTCCACCAGGCCTCCCAGCCGGTAAATTTCCGGGTGTCGGCCACGATAACCAGGGGGGCGGCCGCAGGACCAGCCGCGGCCGCGAGTTCCGGCAATAGCAGGGTGGCTATAATCGCCAGGCCCGTTATTTTTGCCCATAACTTACGCATTTCCTTAACCTCCCTTTAAGGTTTCTTTTCTCAACGTACGACGGTTACTTCGCAAGGGGCGTGGGCCACCACCTTGGCGGCGGTGCTGCCCATTAAGGCCCTGGCCAATCCGGTGGCCCCGGTGCTGCCGATGACAATGCGGTCGAACTTGTCTTCCGTCGCCTTGCGGATAATATTGTTGGCCGGCACCAGGCCCGCCTCCAGCACCGTTAGCACCTGTATATTTTTGGCGTCAAACACTGCCTTGGCCTTTTTTAAATTTTCCGCGGCCTCGGCCTCCAGTTTGTCCTGTACATAGGGGGGCATATCGTCGAAATAGTCCTTGGCGTAATACGCCACCGCCATCAGAGTCACCTGCGCCCCCTGCTTTTCGGCCAGCTCCAGGCCTCGTTGCACGGCTTTCATGGATTGCTCGGAGCCGTCGGTCGCCACCAGCACTTTCATGAATCAACCTCCTTATCCTTGATGATTGTTATGATTGCAGGCATATAAAGCGATCTCCTGAGGCCATCTCTCTTTTAATTGCCCCTTGGGGAGATAATCTGAAAAACCCAAAAAGCAATGCCCATGCCAAAGAAAAAGGAGGAGTGTTTTTGCTTAACATTTAGATATTATTGAAATAATTGGCAGCAGGAAGAAGAATAGGAGGCTGCTCGGAGAAACCTAGTGTCAGGTTTTTTTACAGGTTGTAAAGGCTTATAATCAAGGTAAACTCCTGGAAACAGAGTCTGCACTCACCCTTGTTCCCCCCTCGACCATCCCCTATACTAAGAAGGTGCAAAGGCTTGAGGGGAGGAGCGCCATCTACCAAATCGGATAAGTTCCAAACCTGTATAAGAATGTGTCAGGCATGAAATATTTCCTTATATGTTTTACAGCTTTCCTGGTTTCAGGGTTGACCCTGTTTTCCGGGTTCGGGTTGGGCACCGTTTTGATGCCGGTAATGGCCCTGTTCTTTCCCGTGGGCACCGCCATCGCCCTGGCCGCGGTGGTGCACCTGGTCAACAACCTGTTCAAGCTGACCCTGTTGGGCAAGTATGCCGACAGAACTATTATTTATAAATTCGGCGTTCCGGCCATTCTCTCAGCCTATGTGGGGGCCGAGGTCCTCTTGTGGCTCGCCCATCTTAAGCCTTTATTCACTTATCAATTATTGGGACTGACCCTCCAGGTTATGCCTATTAAGCTGGTGGTGGCGGTACTCATGGTCCTGTTTGCCCTGGTGGAGATTTCTCCCCGGTTGTCCGGCTTCTCTTTAGATGCAAAATATCTGCCTCTGGGCGGGGTCCTAAGCGGCTTTTTCGGGGGCCTCTCCGGGAACCAGGGGGCGCTGCGCACCGTGTTTCTCCTGCGCTGCGGCCTGTCCAAGGAAAGCTTTATCGGCACCGGCATCGTCATCGCCTGCCTGGTGGACTTCTCCCGTTTGCTGGTGTACCGGGAAAGTTTTCTGGCGAGCCCGGTGGCGGCGGAGGGATTCCTCCTGGCCGCCGCCATTGCAGCCGCGTTCAGCGGGGCTTTTTTGGGCAACCGGCTGCTTAAGAAGGTGACCATGCGATTCATCCAGATCCTGGTGGCCCTGATACTCTTTGCCATTGCCGTGGGCCTGGGGATGGGACTCATTTAAAATATTTCCTCACGCAAAGGCGCAAAGCAAGACGCAATCTCTTCCTTAAAAATCCAAGATGCTGGTATACTTATTGAAGCGATTATTCCCGGTCTGAAGATTTTTCAGGGGGGCCTTTATTAGGTTTTTCAACCAAAAACAGAAAACCGCATTATGCTGGAGACGCTTAACTTATTCCGGCACATCTACCGGAAGTGGACATCTTCCCGGGGCCAACCCTCCAAAGATAAGATCGCCGAGGCGGTCCGCTTTAAATACGTTCTTTTCAAGGATCTGCTGGATTCTAATGCCCAACTACTGAATATCATTGCCGATATAGAAGAAAAACTGCAGGGCCGGCAAGTATTCGGCATGTCCTATGTCCGCTCCCAGGCTACCCGGGCCGCGTTCCACGCGTTCCGCATGATCAAAAGCCTGGATGTCCTGTCCGGGTATAAGTATCCAGTGCTTTACCGGGTCCTGGACGTGATCAACGCCCGGATCAAGAATGAACTGGGGAAAAGAAAAGAGCTTAAGGTTACGGAATTGGTTTTGCCTTTCTCCAGGGTTAACAAAGAAATGCTGGACTGGGTGGGGGGCAAAAGCGCCAATCTGGGGGAAGTGGCCAACCGGGTCGGCCTGCCTATCCCGCATGGTTTTGCCATTACCACCCGAGCGTTTGATGTCTTTTTGGCCCACAACGATCTGGTGGACGAAATCAATAAGCGCAAGATGGAAGTGGATCCCCAGGATCCGCCGTCCTATAAGCGGGTCAGCGATGAGATTCAGGCACTGATTCTCCAGGCCCAGGTGCCCACGGATTTGGAAGAGGCTATTATTTCCGCCTACAAACAAATGCGGCGGGGCGGGCCCGGAAGCAGCCTGAAGTATGTGCGCGTGTCCATGCGTTCCAGCGCCATCGGCGAAGACAGCGACCTGTCCTTTGCCGGCCAATATCTCAGCGTTTTAAATGTCCCTCCGGAGCAGCTCCTCCAGGCCTATAAAGAAGTCCTGGCCAGCCTCTATACCCCCCGGGCCATCTCTTACCGCTTAAATAAAGGGATCAGCGGGGAAGATATGGTCATGTGCGTGGCCTGCCTGGAGATGGTGGACGCGGTGGCCAGCGGGGTGATGTATTCCCGCCATCCCTTTAACCTGTCCGAGGATTGCATCATCATCTCCGCGGTTTGGGGGCTGGGGCCTTATGCCGTGGAAGGCGTCATCTCGCCTGATATCTACCAGGTCGCCAAAGACGCGCCATTGACGCTGGTAAAAACCGAGATTTCCAAGAAAACCGTGCAGTTGGTCAGCAGCCCCGAGGACGGTCTTCGGGAAATCCCAGTTGACCCGGAGCTACAGGAGCAGCCCTGTCTCACCCCGGAGCAGATCAAAACCCTGGCCGGCTATGGCCTGAAGTTGGAGAAACACTACCGGGGGCCCCAGGACGTGGAGTGGGCCCTGGACCGGCAAGGCCGGCTGCTGGTCCTGCAAAGCCGGCCCTTGCGGCAGCAGGCCCCGGCCCCGGGCGACCTCCAAGCCGTACCTCCCATCGAGGGTTACCCGGTCCTGGTGGAGAGCGGCGCCGTGGCCGCACCGGGGGTGGGCTGCGGCCTGGCCTTCCTGGCCCAGGAGGACAAGGACCTGGTGCAGGTCCCCGACGGCGCGGTGTTGGTGGCCAAACGTTCCTCCCCCAAATTCGTGGTGGCCATGCCCAAGGTCCAGGCCATCGTCACCGATTTCGGCAACATTACCGGCCACATGGCGTCCCTGTCCCGAGAATTCGGCGTACCCACCCTGCTGGATACCCGGGTGGCCACCAACGCCATCACTCCTGGCCAGGAAATCACCGTGGACGCTTACGCCGGCAGGGTCTACCTGGGCAGGGTGGCGGAACTCCTGGCCCGGGCGCAGACTCGGGAGTCCCGCCTGGAGGAGACCCCGGTGTACCAGACCTTAAAGCGGGTGGCGGAGCACGTCATTCCCTTGAACCTGGTGGATCCCAAGTCTCCGGACTTTGCTCCGGAATTTTGCCGCTCCCTCCACGATTTGGGCCGGCTGGTGCACGAATATTCCTACAAAGAGATGTTCCAGGTGAGCGACCTGGTCTCCTATCGGGAGGGCGGCGCTTTGAAACTCCAGGCCCCTATCCCCCTGGACCTCTACCTCATAGACCTGGGGGACGGCCTCACCGGCGTCAAAGACCGGCCCGGCAAAGTGACTATGGAACAGGTCGCGTCCGCGCCTCTCAAAGCCCTGCTCCAGGGCATGACCCACAAAGACTTGCAGGCCGTGGAGCCCCGGCCCATTGAATTAAGCGGCTTTTTCTCCGTCATGCGGGAACAGGCCATGGCCCCACCCAAGGAGGCGGAAAGGTTCGGGGAGAGGAGCTACGCCATCATCTCCGACAAATACCTCAATTTCAGCTCCCGGGTGGGCTACCATTACTGCGTCCTGGACGCCTACTGCGGGAGCACGGTGAATAAAAACTACATCTCCTTTTCCTTCAAGGGAGGCGCGGCTGACGAAACCCGCCGCCAGCGCCGGGTCCGGGCCCTGGCCCTGGTTCTTATGGCCCTGGACTTTAACGTGGAGGTCAAAGGCGACCGGGTGGACGCGCGCCTGCAAAAATACCCCTGCCCGGTGATCGCCGAGAAACTGGACCAGATCGGCCGCCTGCTCCTCTTCACCCGCCAAATGGACATGCTCATGGTCGGAGAAGCCAGCGTGGAAGCCGTGGCCCAGAATTTCTTGGTGGGAAATTACCATTTGGAGCCGGGGCAATTGGCGCGTTGAAAAGCAGCGGGCAGTAGTCTTAGGGCGGGAAAGCGAAGCGCATCCCGCCTTTCATTATTCTGGTTCCCGCCCACGTCTTTAGCTGATAGCTGACTGCTGAAAGCTGACAGCTCCTACAAGCTCAATGCCGGATACCCCAGGAGCCGATTAACCTCCTCCGCCAGTTGGGGCGAGGGGGTGAGGTGGAGTTCCGGGGGCAGCGCCAGGACCGCGTCGCCGTTTTGGGGGGCCAAAAGATGCAGGAAGACGGGGACCGGCCCCGGGTGGCGGGCAAGAATTTCTTTGAGGGCCAGGAGTTGTTCCTTAGTGGCGGTTGCGGTTTGCAGCCTAAGGTCAATCTTGTCCGGCCAGCGGGGGAGGGCGGCCTCCAGCGGCCCGATCTCCTGGGCCACTATTTTGGGGCCTTTTTCTTCCTGGATCACGTTGCCTTTGAGCCACAGGGCCAGGCTGGGCCGGTGCAGAAAAGGCGCAAACCTCTCAAAGAGTTCGCCGAAGACCAAGACCTCCACGGACCCGGCCAGGTCCTCCACGGTGAGGATGGCCAGCCGTCCGCCTTTTTTGCTGACCTTTTCCTGAACCCGGGTGATGACCACGCCTAAGGCCACGTCCTGGGAATCGGGGAGGTCCGCCAGGTCCGCGGTGGTGATCTGAGCCCGGGTCTTAAGCAATCCCCGGTAGGCGTCCAGGGGATGGCCGGTTAAATAAACCCCCAGGGCTTCTTTTTCCCGGGATAGCTTGGCGGATTCCTCCCATTCCGGTACCTCCGGGAGCCAGTCGTCGCCGCCCGACGCGGGCAGGCCCCCAAACATGGACATCTGTTTGGCGTCCTGGAGGCGTTTCAGGTTTTGGGCCTTTTCCAGGGCCCCCTCCAGACCTTCCCAGAGCCGGGCCCGGGGGAGCTTCAGAGAATCGAAGGCCCCGGCCTGGATCAGGGCTTCCAGGACTTTTTTATTCACCTTGGTGAGGTTGGCCCGTTCCAAAAGGTCGCCGAAGCCGGTGAAAGGCCCGGCCTTCCGGGCCTCCAGCATGTCCAGGATGGCGCCTACGCCCACGTTTTTCACCCCGGCCAGGCCGAAACGCACCTTGCCGTCTTCCACCGTGAAATCCCGGTCGCTCTGGTTGATGTCCGGGGGCAGCAGCTCGATGCCCTGCTCCCGGGCTTCCATGATGTGCTTGGCCAGAGCGGTGGTCTGGTTGATTTCGCAGTTCAGGAGCGCGGCCAGGAACTCCAGGGGGTAATGGGCCTTAAGAAACGCGGTCTGATAGGCGATGAGCGCGTACGCGGCGCTGTGGGACTTGTTGAAGCCGTAACCCGCGAACTTTTCGATGAGATTAAATAAAGCCGTGGCCTTGTCCTGGGGAATGCCCTTGGCTTTAGCCCCGGTGACGAACCGCTGCCGTTGGGCCGCAAAGACCTCCGGGTCCTTTTTCCCCATGGCGCGTCTTAAAATATCGGCTTCGGCCAGGGAATAGCCGGAAATGGTGGCCGCGATCTGCATCACCTGCTCCTGGTAGAGGATGATGCCGTAGGTCTCATTAAGCAAAGGTTCCAGTTGGGGCAGCAGATAAGTAACCGCCTGTTCGCCGTGCTTGCGGCGCACGTAGTCGTCGTGCATGCCGCTTTCCATGGGGCCCGGGCGGTACAGGGCCACCAGGGCGATGATGTCTTCGAAGGTGGAGGGCTTGAGCCGCACCATCAAAGCCCGCATGCCCGCGGACTCCAACTGGAAGACGCCCGCGGCGTTGCCGGACTGGAGCAGGGCGAAGGTGGCCGGGTCGTCCAGGGGGATGGCCCGGATGTCGAAATCCGCCTGGTGGCGGCGGCGGACCAGGCGCACCGCCTGGTTGATCACCGTCAAGGTGCGCAGGCCCAGGAAGTCGAACTTCACCAGCCCGACCTTTTCCACCCCTTTCATGTCGAACTGGGTCACCAGCTCGCCCTTGCTGCCTTTGTAGATGGGGAGGTACTCCACCAGGGGCTTATCGGCGATGACCACCGCGGACGCGTGGGTGGAGGCGTGGCGGGGCAGGCCCTCCAGGGTGGCGGCGATGGCCAGGATCTCCTGGACCGCGGGGATGGTGTCCCGGAGTTCCCGGAGGCGGGGCTCCATTTGCAGCGACTGCTCCAGGGTGATGTTCAGCTTTTCCGGCACCAGCTTGGCGATCTTGTCCACTTCCGCGTAGGGCACTTCCAGGGCCCGGCCTACGTCCCGGATCACCTGGCGGGTCTTCATGCTGCCGAAGGTGGTGATATGGGCCACGTTTTCCCGGTGGTAGGAGTGAATGACGTAATCGATGATCTCCCCCCGGCGCTCAAAGCAAAAGTCCACGTCAATATCAGGAGGGCTGACGCGCTCCGGGTTGAGGAAACGTTCAAAGATAAGGCCGTAGGCCAGGGGGTCCAGGTCGGTGATGCCCAAGGCGTAGGCCACCAGGCTACCGGCCGCGGAGCCCCGGCCCGGCCCCACGGGAATCTTACGGCTGCGCGCGTGGTTGACGATATCCGCGACTACCAGGAAATAATCGGCAAAGCCCATCTTGACCAGGACGCCCAGTTCATAATCCAGGCGCTGCCGGTAATCCTGGGGGGAACGTTTGCTATTGTGAGAAGCGGCTTTAAGCCGGGCCTCCAGCCCTGCCTTGGCCTGGCGGGTCAGCATCTCCGCGGTGGATTCCCCTTTGGTGCCGGGATAGACGGGAAAGTGGAGGGCGCCCAGGTCCAGGGTAACATCGCAACGGGACGCGATTTCTACGGACGCGGCCAGCAGGGCCGGATAAGGAAAGGCCCGGGCCATCTCTGCCGCAGTCTTGAAATAGAGCTGGTCCGTGCTGAACTGCATGCGGCCGGAGGTGTTCACGGTTTTCCCGGTTTGGATGCAGAGCAGCACGTCATGGGCCCGGGCGTGTTCCGGCTGGAGATAATGCACGTCGTTGGTGGCCACCAGGGGCAGGCCCCAACGGGGGGCCAAATCTATGAGGGCCTCATTGACCTTTAATTGTTCCGGCAGGTTATTGGCCTGGGCCTCCAGATAAAAACGCCCGGGGAATATTTCAGCATACTCTCTGGCCGCAGCCTCAGCACCTTTGGCGTCATTTGCAGTCAGATGCCGGGCCACCTCCCCGTGGAGGCAGGAGGAAAGCGCAATGAGGCCGCCGTTCAGCTCCTGGAGCAGTTCCTTATCCACCCGGGGCCGGTAATAAAAACCCTCGAGATGCGCCTTGGTGACCAACTCGATGAGGTGCCGATAACCCTGGTTATCCATGGCCAGGAGCAACAGATGGTGGTTTTCCCCCTTCCCGGCCTTGCGGTCATGGCGGCTGGCCGGGGCCACGTAAAGCTCGCACCCCAGCAGGGGCTTGATGCCCGCGGCCTTGGCCTTGTTGTAGAAATCCAACACTCCAAAGAGGGAGCCGTGATCGGTGATGGCCACTGCAGGCATCTCCAGGGCCGCGGCCCGGGCCAGGAGGTCAGGCACCCGCACCGCGCCGTCCAGCAGGCTGTACGCGGTGTGTACGTGGAGGTGGATGAATTCTGAGCGCGCCATGAATGTTGCCTTAATAAGAGGTTTAGCTGAACGTTGCTGAGGAAAAGGGAGGTCCCTGCCTCATCCTCAAGCTAGGTCTTTTTATCGCATATTATCTGGAAAAAGTTCCAAAGACAAGCATGGGTAATTTGTCGAAATAACAACTAATTTTTGTCGGCATAAAGCGCAGCCGCAATTGCCGGAGGATTACAACCAGGATTTTTATTCTTTTTTTCTTAGGGAAAGGAAACACGAAAACGAACCATGAATGGCAATACCTCTCCCTACGCTGGTGGCTGCTGCATCTCCTGGGATTTTCCCTGGTATACACCGCGGCGCGGCGCCAAGGCTGATGCCTTTGCTTCTTTCCAGCACTATTCTGTACCCGGTTTCACAGGTCTTGCTTGGCCGGACAGTGAACCGCGAGTTGTCCTTTGCTTGAATTTTATAAAATTCCCTCCTTAAAATACTGATTAGTTTGTTGATCTATTTCTTTGCCTGACCTACAGGACCGCAAGCCCGCCAATTCTTGACAAGTCCGGCAAAAAGATAATAAGATACTGCATTTAATCGCCTTGTCATCTTCCGGGAAAAGAGCCACACAATTAACTGGAGACGCAGGAACTGGCTGAGGGTAAATTAACGGGGGAAGGGTACCGCGCCGTCCCCAGGAGGGAAAAAGATGAGGCAGGGAAGCTGGATTCGGTGTCTGGTGGTCTTAGCGGTGTGCGGTATCTTGGCGGCCTGTGATCCTTATGCCTATTACCCGGCCCGGAGCAAACCGGTAACGCCGCCCCCGGCGGAAGGGGAAGCCGTGGCGGCTCAGCCCGCTCCGGCCCAAGCCCCTGTGCCGGACCTGGCCACCCAGGTTAAGGACCTGGAAGCCCGGGTCCAGCAACTGGAGACCCGCTTGGCGGAAAAGGAAGCCCCGCCCCCGCCCGCTCCGGCTGCCACCCGCCGTCCGCCGGAAAAGCCCGCCAAGGCCCCGGCCGGCTATCCCCCTCCCACCCCGGGGGGAGACAATCTTTATGTGGAAGGCTACCGCCTTTATCAGGCCAAGAAATACGCTTCGGCCCGGGATAAGTTCGCCAAGTATCTAAAAAACCAGCCCCAGGGACCCAAGGCGCCGGAAGCCCGTTATTACCTGGCATACAGTTTCCAACATGAAGGTAAAAACAAAGAAGCAGCAACGGAGTTCAACAAGCTGGTAACCCAGTATCCTAAGAGCAACCTGGCGCCCGCGGCCTTGAAACAACAGGCTCTGGCCTATAAAAACGATAATCAGACCAAGCTTTACCAGAGCACCTTGAAGAAGCTGGTGCAGGCCTACCCCAAAAGCCCGGAGGCCCAGGAGGCCCAGAAGTTGTTAAAGGAAGGCGGCAGATAGATTTATGCTCAAATGGATGCGCAAATACTCGCGTTCCTGGTTCATCGCCCTGATGATCGGCGGGATCGCTATTGTTTTCATTTTTTATATGGGCACCGGGACTCTCAAATCGCCCCGGCTCCAGGAAGTGGCCACGGTCAATGGCGCGCCCATCTTGATTCCCGCTTTTCTCCGCCAATATAATGAGCTGATTAAGCAATACCAGGAATACTCCAAGGGGGAGTTAACGGAAGAGAACCTCAAGGCCATGCGCCTCAAGGAGCAGGCCCTAAACCGGCTCATCGAAGAAACGCTCCTCCTGCAGGGGGGCGAGCGCCTGGGAATCCGGGTGACCGACGCAGAATTGCAGGAGCAGATCCGCAGCTACCCCTTTTTCCAGGAGGGGGGCCAATTCAACGAACGCCGTTACCAGCTGATGTTGGCGCGCGCCCGCATGACGCCTGGGGATTTTGAAGCCCAGGAGCGCCACCGCCTGTTGATGCAAAAGATCGTCCAGGCCATCACCTCCTTCGCCAAGGTCTCGGACGAGGAACTCCGGGAGTTTTTCCGCATGGCCCGGGAGACGGTGGAGGTGCGCTATCTGGTAGTTTCTCCGGACCGTTTCCTGGCCGCCCAGCATCCCAGCGACGCAGAGATCGAGAAATATTACCAGGAGCATAAGGAGCAGTTCCGCACCCCGGAGCGGGCCAAAGTGAAATACCTGCTGTTCCGCACCCAGGATTTTCAGGAAAAGGCCCGACCCACGCCTGGGGAAGTGGCGGAGTATATCAAGGACCATCCGGAAGAATTCAAGCGGCCCCAGGTGATCCAGGCCCGGGAGTTGCTGCTGACTGTGCCTGCCAAGGCCGCCCCCGCGGAGCGCCGCCGCCTTGAGAACCAGGCCCAGAGTTTACTGCGCCAGCTCAATATGGGCGCGGATTTCGCGCCCCTGGCGCAAAAATTTTCCCAGGATGAGCGCACCAAAAATAAAGGCGGCGATCTGGGCGCGGTGAAGCGCGGTCAACACCCCCTGGAATGGGACAAGGTGGCCTTTTCCTTAAAAGCAGGGGAAGTGGGCCTGGCCAGCACCGCTAAGGGCTTCCATCTCATCAAAGTGGAAGAAGTCAAAGAATATGACCGTCTGCCGGAAGCCGAGGCCCGCACCCTGGCCACCCAACGCCTTCTGGCCGACAAGAGCCGGCGTCTGGCCCAGGACGCGGCCAATCAAGCCCGGGGGGAATTGAATACTGCTTCTATGGCCGAGGTGGCCAAGAAGCATGGAGTCCAGGTCAAAGAAACCCCCATGATCACCATGGTTGAGCCGGTGCCGGATCTGGGGGCTCAACCCCAGTTCAACCGGACGGCCTTGGCCCTCAAACCCAAGGAAGCCAGCAAGGTGGTGGACCTGCCCCCGGGGTTTGTCATCCTCCAGGGCGTGGAGCATGAAGACGCCCAGGTTCCCCCTCTGGAAAAGTGCAAAGACCGGGTGCGCCAGGCGGTTAGTCGGCAAATGGCCAAGAGACAAGCGGCCCAGGAAGCGGCCAAGCTGATGGAGCGCCTGCACAAAGGAGAACCGTTGACAAAAGTGGCGGCCCAGGCCGGCTTGCCCTTGCAGGACAGCGGCCCTTTTACCCGTTTTCAGGGTTTCCTCAATCAACCCCAAAACGAACCCCTGACCAGTGCAGCCTTTAAGCTCTCCGGTAAGGATCCTTATCCTCCGCATCCCCTGGTCGTTCAGGATAAATATTACCTCCTGGCCTTTAAAGACCGGCGGGCGCCTAAGCCGGAAGAATTTCAGAAAGAGAGAGATAAACTGAAAAACGAGTTCCTGGAACACAAACGTTCCCTCATTTTAAGGTCCTGGGTGGCCGACGCGCGCCAGCGGGCCAAAATCAAGATTTACGAGATACCTTAATCCAGCCAACCCCCAGGCCGGGGCCGCGGCCACCGGTCAAACCCTGGAGAGCAAAGCACCCTCTGAGGAGTGAAAAATATGTGGAACTTCCTGGTTGACACCCTGTCCATCGCCTATGTCCAGCTGATAATTCTCTGCCTTTTTATCTGGTATTTTCTCGCGCACCGCAAGGACCCTCGCATGGTGGCCTCCGGCTTCAGTTTTATCGGCCTCATTATCTTGGTGCTGATTTTTCTTTATTTTCTTCTCAGCTGGGCCAGCGGCATCCGCCCGGCCCTGGCTCAAGCCGCAGTCTTCGGCATGTTCATCATTAATCTGTTTTTTTTGTATTCTTTGATCCTCTCCAGACTGGAGCGGCCTTACCGGGATGCCCTGGCCGCGTATTGTCAGAACCCCAAAAGCCAGGAAAACCTGGATGACATCTGGAGCACCGGCAAGCGTTTTTATTATCTGCGCCATATCTTTTCTTCCCTCATGAGCGGAGAATCCCCCACCCGTTTTCTCCATGAAGTCACCATCAGCCGCATCCGGGACGATGTGCAGGCCTGTTTGCGGCAACGCGGCTTCACCCGGCAGTTCATTTCTTTGAAAGGCATGATCTCTTATCTGGAAGGCCGTCTCGCGGGGGAAGAAATGCTGCCTCTGGAATTCAAGGAAGTGGTGAAAAAGGAACTGGAAGATTTTCAAAAACACCCCTGGGTGGAGGAGCAGATTAACGAATATTTGCGGATGGCCCTGGAAACCCCCGAGAAGATCCACAACCCGGAATGGTCCCAACTTTTGGAGAAGGCCAACACCTCTTAATTAAAACAGAAAAGAGCCTCTAAGGAATTTCTTTCCGGAACCCCACAGGAGCACCTTTGTCCCACCCCGCGGTTAGAGCCGCCACCCACCGGGCCCTGGAGACCAGGGCGCGCCTCCTCCAAGGATACCCCCTTTGGGAGGAATGGCGCGGCCGGGCCCAGGCGGTGAAGGCCGCGGTCCTGGCCCGCCTGGATGAACTACTGGCGCGCCTCCAGGAGCAGATAGAGGCCTGGGGCGGCAAGGTGCTCTGGGCCCGGGACGCAAACGAGGCCCGGAGCCTCATCCTCCAGGTAGCCCGGGAGCATGGGGTCCGGGCGGTGGTCAAGTCCAAGTCCATGACCACCGAAGAGATCGCTCTGAACCCCCACTTAGAGGCCGCGGGCCTGAAGGTCCGGGAGACGGACCTGGGGGAATTTATTATCCAATTGGCCGGCCACGCCCCCGCGCATCTCACCGCACCGGCCCTGCACCTGGACCGCCGCCAGATCGCCGCCCTTTTCCAAGAACATCTGGGCATCTCCTGCCCGGTGGAGCCGGAGGCCTTGACCCGCCGGGCCCGGGAATTCTTAAGGCCCGCGTTTTACGAGGCGGAGCTGGGGATCACCGGGGTCAACTTCGCCGCGGCCAGGGAAGGCGCGCTGGTGATGGTGGAAAACGAAAGCAATCTCCGCCTCACCGCCAACGTGCCGAAGGTGCATCTAGCCTTGATGGGGCTGGAGAAGGTTATCCCTTCCCTGGCCGACCTGGAAGTCTTTTTACGGCTGCTCCCGGCCAGCGCCACCGGCCAGCGGCTCACCGCGTTGGTCCACTTTATCCGGGAACTGAAACCCCACCCCGAAGGCCGCCAGGCTTTTTACCTGGTGATTTTGGATAACGGCCGGCGGCGGCTTCTGGCGGAAGCGGAGCTAAAAGAGGCCCTCCACTGCCTCCGCTGCGGGGCCTGTCTCAACGCCTGTCCTGTGTTTCAGGAAGGCGCGGCCCACCTCTACGGCCGGGTCTATCCCGGAGCGATAGGCATTCTCCTGGCCCCCTACCTGGCGCCGGTGGGGGACATTTCCGACCTCTGTGCGCAATGCCGGGCCTGCCAGGAAATCTGCCCCGCAGCCATCCCCCTGGCGGAAAAGATCATCCGGGTGCGCCGCTTCAGCCCCAAGTTCCGCCGGGCCCGGGTCATCTCCCGGCTGGCGGGCCTGTGGCTCAGTTGGCCCCGGCTCTACCGGAGCAGCGAAGGGATTTTGCGGCTTATTTCAAAAAAGGCTCACCCTCTAGCCCCATTATCTCCTCAGAGTTTTTACCGGATGCAATTGGAAGGAAAGGGCCGGAGGCCCAGTGGCACATGCTTCCAGCCTGTGCCAGCTTCTGAGCTTAACCTCAAACCCCCTTCTACTCTTATTGATAAGGAAGAGAAGCAGGGGCGGGGAAACCCCGCCCCTACAGTCCCCGGCCCTACCCCCACATTGGCATCCCGCCTCCAGGAGGCGGGAAGTTCTTTGCAGGAAATCCGCGGGCCGGAGGCCCTGGCCCGGTATCTGGCGGAGGAGATAAAAGGGACTCTGTGGCTGGAAGAGCACCCCTGGCTGCACCAAGTGGCACCGGAGCTTGAAAAGCTGGGGGTAGAGACGGCCTTCAGCGGCCAGACCTGGGCTCCGGACGCGGATACCGTGGTCACCGTGGCCCTGGGAGCCGTCTACGAGACCGGCAGCGTCATCATGCCCGGAGGCGCAGGCCCGGCAACCTGGCTGCCTTTCCGGGCCCGGCGGCAGATCGTTCTGGTGCCCCCGAATAAGGCGGATTTGAGTCTATCCCAGGCCCTGGAAATGGCGCAGAAAGAAGAGACGGGCCTGATCACCTGGCTCACCGGCCCCAGCCGCACCTCGGACATTGAAAAGATTCTGGTTTTAGGCGCACAGGGGCCGGGGCAGTTGGATGTGGTGATTTACCAGCCGGATTAGTTTCACCCAAAGGCGCAAAGATGAAAAGAAAGACGCAAACAAGAAGAGGCTGATGGAACCTGTACCTATTGATGAAATCGCCGCCCGGGTGGAAGCCTTCAAAGAGGGCCTGGCCCGGGAGAATATATCCCTGGCCTTAATCCGCCAGGCTGCGGACCTCTATTATTACACCGGCACCCTGGCGGACGGCTGGCTGGCCATCAGTCCCTCCCTGGAGCCCCTGCTCCTGGTGCGCCGCCCCCAATACCGCTTGCTGGAGGGGAAGCCGCCCTGGCCCCTGGCGTTCTATGGGGACCAGAAAGAGATTCCCGGGTTGCTGGGGGATGCCGGGTTCCCGGCCCAGGGTCCCCTGGGCCTGGAGTTGGACGTCATGCCCGTGGGGTTTTATGACCGCGTGCTAAAGTTATTTCCCCAAAGAGCCATACAAGATATTTCTCCCCTGATCCGGCGGCAACGGATGCTCAAAAGCGGGTATGAAATTACGCAGATGCGCCGGGCCGCGCAAATTCTGGATCAGGCCTTGGCGGACGCGCCCCGGCTGCTTAAGCCCGGGGCCACGGAAATGGAAGTGGCCGCGGCCCTGGAGTACCGCCTGCGGCTTCTGGGCCACCAGGGGTTGGTGCGCATCCGCACCTGGAACCTGGAGTTATTTTACGGCCACATTCTTTCCGGCGTCTCCGGCGTGGAAGCGGCCTATACCGACACCCCCAGCGGCGGGCCGGGCTTCACTCCCGCGTTCCCCCAGGGCGCGGGCATCAAAAAACTGGCCGTGGGTGAGCCCATCAGCATCGATCTTTTCAGTTGCGTCAACGGCTATGTGGTGGACCAGACCCGTATGTACGCCCTGGAATCCCTGCCCGCAAGGGCCTGGGAAGCCTTCCGGGTAATCGAGAACCTTTATCGCCTTTTTGAAGACCTGGCCCGCCCGGGAGCCAGGGCCGGGGATATTTATCAGCGCCTCTGGCAGGAAGTGAAAGACCGGGGTTTCGGGGATTATTTCATGGGCCGGGGCGCGGACCGGGTGAGCTTTCTGGGCCACGGCCTGGGCCTGGAAGCGGATGAATTTCCTTTGCTCACCGCCCGTTTCCCCTATCCCTTGGCAGAGAATATGGTCCTGGCCTTTGAGCCCAAGATTTTTCTCCCCGAGATCGGCATGATCGGCCTGGAGGACACCGGCCGCATCACCCCGGAGGGCGTGGAATGGCTGACGGTGACGCCCCGGGAGGTGCTGGTGATTAAAGGATAGGTTTTTGCTTTAAAAATGATAGATGGCAACTGAATAATTATGGGAAAAGCCAGATGAATCTCAGCGAGACTCCCCGCCTCAAGGCACGCCTCATAGCCATCTCCTTGTCGGTGGCAGTAAGCTCGGTTTTGATGGCTCTGAAGTTCTATGCTTACTGGCTTACAGACTCCGCCGCCATTCTTTCTGACGCCCTGGAATCCATCATTAATGTAGTGGCTTCGGCCTTTGCCCTGGGAAGCATCATCTTTGGAGCCAGAAGCCCGGACCCCAGCCATCCTTACGGCCATGGAAAGGTCGAATTCTTCTCTGCGGGGTTTGAAGGCGCGCTCATCGTCTTTGCGGCCTGCGGTATCTTTTATCAGGCTTGGCCGCGGATCTTCCAACCTCATGCCCTCCCGCATCTGGGGGGAGGGCTGCTGATCCTGGTAGGGGTCAATATCGCCAACCTGATGCTGGGATCTGGGCTGGTAATGGTGGGCAGACGCACCAATTCTTTGGTGCTCATCGCCGATGGCAAGCATATCTTGACCGATGTCTATACTACCGGGGGAGTGTTGTTAGGGTTGGGATTGGTGCTGTGGACCGGTTGGCTCTGGCTGGACGGGGCAGTGGCCTGCATGGTGGGGCTCAACATCGTTGTTACTGGTACCAGACTTGTGTTCCAGGCTGCTGCGGGGCTGATGGACGCCTCCGACCCCCAGCTTTTGGAAGAGATCTCGGCCATCCTGAAGCAGCACCGGAAGAGTATCTGGATTGACATCCACCAGTTGCGGGCCCGGCGCTCCGGCGACAGCGTCCACGTGGATTTTCACTTGATCCTGCCTAAAGACCTGCCTTTGGAAGGGGGCCACCGGGAGGTCAAGGAACTGGAGAAAATCTTCCAGACCCATTTCGGCGCGGCCGCGGATATCCTCATCCACCTGGACCCCTGCGACACGCCCATCTGCCCCATTTGCGGCTTCGACCCCTGCACCCACCGCCAGGCCGATACCCGGCAGATGTGCCTCTGGGAGACCGAGGTCCTCACCGCCAAACCGGGAGAGGGGCAAGAGTAGTTGAGGGGAGGGCCGGGGGAGCAGTGGCTCCCCCGCCCTCCCCTCAAACTCCCCTCTCAACCCCCTTTAAAAGGCCGGGGAAGGCGGAGCCTGCAGCTCCGACTTCCCCGGCAAAATACAATAAGGAATTGGGGGTTGGGGGAGGGGATGAGGGCCTGTGGCCCTTAGCTCCCGTCCCCCAATCTGCTCACTCTCTCCAACTGCCACGCCGCCCAGGTGAAGCTCTTTTCCGGGGGGAGTTCAATGCACCATTCGTCCCGGGTAAGGCGGCGGCGGAGGGACCAGCCCGCTTTATCGTACAGTTCCCTTAGGTCATCTTCCTGGGTGTCCCGGAAGCCGGAGAGGATCATGACCGCGCCGGGCGCGGCCAGCCGGGTAAACTCGTCCACCAGAGTCAATTGCACCGCGGCCGGGAGGTTGGCCATCAGCACTGGAAAAACCCCTCGCAAGCATCCGGTGGAGCCCCGGGCGAATAGAACCGTTTCGCTCAGTTGGTTATCCCGGGCGTTTTCCCGGGACAGCTTAACCGCCGCCCAGGAGAGGTCCACCCCCACGCACAAATCCGCGCCCCACGCGGCCCCGGCCAGGGCCAGGATGCCCGAGCCGCAGCCCACGTCCAGCAGACGCCGCCCAGCCAGAGGAGTCTCGCTTAACAGTTCCAGGCAGAGGCGGGTGGTGGGATGGCTGGGGGGAAAAGCGCGCCGGGACCGCACGGTGAGGACCCGTTCCCCGGGCCGGGCCCGGTAGGGCCGCCAGTAGGACTTGAAGACCAGGCCGGGGAGTCGCAGCAGCAATGGGTTTTCTCCGTAGGACCCGCCTCAAAAAGCAAGGGACTCTTGCCTGGGAAAAGGCAGTGTTTAACTTAAGATTGAGTTAAGCCACAGGTAAAGGCGCTAAAGTTAAGATACAAAGCCCCTGGTTTTGTGCACAAGTTATGCGGATTTCGGAGTTTTGGGAATTGACCCGGTCCGCGTTTTTGGATAAGTATTAAGAAGATTGAACGGAAAATTACCAGTTATTTCGAGACCTAGGAAGAAAAAAGGATAGATCCTCCGCTGTTTATGGAAAAGGTTCTTCTGACCCGGGCCGGCTATGAGAAGATTCTCAGGGAATTGGACATTCTCAGCCGTGTGGAGCGCCCGGTGGTCATCCGGGAACTCCTGGAGGCCGCGCATGAAGGACGCTTGGAGAAAAACCAGCATTACCAGTCGACCCTGGCCCAGCGGCACCGCCTGGAAAAGCGGATCAGGCAGTTGCAGCAGATTCTGGCCAACGCCGAGGTGTTGGTGGGCAGCAACCTTCCCCCCACCCAGGTGCGGTTCAATTCCCGGGTGCGCCTGATTAATTTGAGCCAGGGCCAGGAGCAGGAGTTTATCCTGGTGAGCGCGGTGGAGGCCGACGCCGCCCAGGGACAATTATCCATCAATTCGCCCCTGGGCCGGGCCTTGTTGGGGCGGAGGTCGGGCGAATGCGTGCAGGTCCAGACTCCCGGCGGTCTCCGGTCGTACTGCATCCTGGATATCCGGATGGAAGAAACATGAGCGTCAGCCACGCCGAACACGCCCATCAGCATCGTTTCGAGAGCAGCAACTGGCGTCTGTCCCTGGCGTTCTGGACGCAATGCGTCTTTTTCATCGTGGAACTGGTGGGAGGCCTTCTCACCAACAGCTTGGCCCTGCTGGCGGACGCGGGCCACATGTTCAGCGACGTGGGGGCCCTGGGTTTGAGCCTCTTGGCCCTGCGCTGGACCGCCAAACCGCCCACCTCCCAAAAGACTTACGGTTACCATCGTCTGGAAATCCTGGTGGCCCTCTTGAATGGCCTGGCGCTCTGGGCCATGGCCGCGTATATTTTTTATGAAGCCTACGGCCGCATCTATCAGCCACCCCAGATCAACACCGTCCCCATGCTCATCATCGCCAGCCTGGGGCTGTTGATCAACCTCTTCGGGGTCTATATCCTTTATCCCACCCGGGAACACAATATCAATCTCCGTTCGGCGTTTCTTCATCTCTTGGCTGACTCCCTGGGGTCTCTGGCCGCCATGGCCGCGGGCGCGGCCATCCTGTTGAAAGGTTGGTATTGGTTCGACCCCCTGGCCGGCGGGGTGATCGGGGTGATGATCATCCTGGGCAGCTGGCAGCTGCTCCGGGAGGCCACGGAAATTTTGATGGAGGCCACCCCCAAGCACATCGACCTGGATGAGGTAACCCGTGTCTTGGAAGCCCATCCCCTGGTAGACCGGGTCCACGATCTGCACATCTGGACCATTGCTTCCGGCATCTACGCTCTAAGCGTCCACGTGGGCATCAGTAACAGCGAGGACCGGGACTGCCTCACCTGGGAATTGGAAGAGCTCCTGCGCCATCGTTTCGGCTTGGAGCATAATACCATTCAGATTGAGGGGCCCGGGTTTCACGACCCCCGGGTCTGTCCTTTGACGCGACTAAACGGCTTGATCAATCGCGATCACCGTTGAATACCCCGGGGACCGGACTTTAACCTGAGGAGGACCCATGGCAGCGAACCGCTGGGAACTGAAACCGGAAAGCCTGCGAGCCGTCTGTGATCCCAATAGCTTGGGGTTTGAAACCACCCTGGATTTGACTCCTTCCAAGGAAAGGGTAGTGGGCCAGGAAAGGGCCAAGCACGCCCTGGAATTCGGCCTGGGGGTCAAGGACCCGGAATACAATATCTTTGTGGCCGGTCCCCCCCGGGCCGGGAAAACGGAAATGATCAAGGCCTACGTGCAGGAGTTGGCCGCGTCCGAGCCTGCGCCTCCTGATTATATCTACGTCTATAATTTCAAGGAGCCGGAGCAGCCTAAGGCCTTGAGCCTGCCCCCGGGCAAAGGCCGGATCCTCAAAGCCGATATGGACGATCTGGTCTCCACTTTGAGGGTGCAGATCCCGGAAGTCTTTGAAAGCGAAGATTATACCAGGCGCCGGGAAACCCTGGTGCACCAGTTCGCCCAGGAACGCAACACCATTCTCCAGGGGCTGGACGCCAAGGCCACCGAACAGGGCTTCATTCTCAATATTTCCCAGACCGGCCTGATGATCTTCCCCGGCAAAGACGGGAAACCCATGGCCGAAGAAGATCTTAAAGCCCTCAACGATGAGGAGCGGGAAGCCCTGCGCCAGAAGTCCAGCGCCCTCCATGAGGAGATGAACGAAGTCATCCGTAAGATCCGGAAAATGGAGAAGGAATTCCAGGAGAAGGAAAAAAAGCTGGACCAGGACGTGGCCATGTACATAGTGGGCCATCTTCTCCAGGAGCTCCGGGAAAAATATAAAGACCAGCCCCAGTTGACGGAATATTTCCAGGAGGTGCAAGCAGATATCCTGAAAAATATCGAGGACCTGAAGCGCCGGCCCGGCGCGCAGGGGCCCTTTCCTTTCCCCACCCCGGAGCCCAGCTTCGTGCAATACCAGGTGAACGTTTTTGTGGACCACTCGGAAACCAAAGGAGCGCCGGTGGTCATGGAAAACAATCCCACCTATCCCAATCTTTTCGGCGCGGTGGAGCGCCGGGCCCAGTTCGGCGCTTTGGTGACCGACTTCACCTTAATCCGTTCCGGCGCGCTGCATCGGGCCAACGGCGGCTATCTCATCCTGGAGGCCATGGACCTCCTGCGTTGGTATTTTTCCTATGAAGCCCTGAAACGGTGCCTCAAAGACCAGCAGATCAAAATCGAAGACCTGGCGGAGCAATTCGGCCTGATTTCCACCCGCACGCTCCAGCCCCAGCCCATACCTTTGCAGGTCAAGGTGGTCATCATCGGCGATCCGTATATCTACCAGATTCTCTATGTCTACGACGAAGATTTCCACAAGCTCTTCAAGATCAAGGCCCATTTCGATTGGGAAATGAAAAAGACGGACGACCATCTCCAGAAGTTCTGCGAGACGGTGGCCGGGTATATCCATGAAGAAAAACTGCTGCCGGTACATAAAACCGGCATGGCCCGCCTGGTGGAGTATGCTGGGGAACTGGCCGGACACCAGGGAAAGCTCACCCTGCAACTGAAGGAAGTCCTGGACGCCTTGAAAGAAGCCAATTTCTGGGCCAAGAACAACACCCACGACGTTATCTTCGGCACCGACGTGGAGAAGGCCATCCAGGAGAAGATCTACCGCTCCGACCTGCCGGAAGAGAAGATGCAGGACTTCATCGACGAAGGCATGCTCTTTATCGAGACCAGCGGCAAAGTAGTGGGCCAGGTCAACGGGCTTTCCGTCTATGCCTTGGGGGACCATGCGTTCGGGCGTCCCAGCCGCATCACCGCCGCCATCGCCCTGGGCAAGGAAGGAGTCGTGGCCATCGACCGGGAATCCCAGCTTTCCGGCAATATCCACACCAAAGGGGTGATGATCCTGGCCGGGTATCTTAAAAGCCGCTTTGCCCAGGACAAGCCTTTGACCCTGTCGGCCAGCCTCTGTTTCGAGCAGAGCTACGGCATGGTGGAAGGGGACAGCGCCTCCGGCGCGGAGCTGCTGACCCTGCTCTCCGCTCTGGCCGAAGTGCCCCTGGCCCAGAATATCGCCATTACCGGCTCCGTGAGCCAGCGGGGCGAATCCCAGCCCATCGGCGGGGTAAACTGGAAGATCGAGGGTTTTTATAAGGTCTGCAAGGCCCGGGGCCTGGATGGGACCCAGGGGGTGGTCATCCCCAAGGCCAACGTCCAAGACCTGATGCTGAAGAAGGAAGTAGTGGACGCGGTGAAGGACGGCAAGTTCCACGTCTGGGCCATCGGCCACATCGACGAGGCCCTGGAACTCCTAACCGGCCTGCCCGCGGGCAAGCGTCTCCCCGACGGCACCTGGGAGCCGGATACGGTGAACTTTAAAGTGGACCAAAAACTGCGCCGGATGATGGAACTGGCCAAGGAACTGATGAAAGGGGAAGAAGAGGCCAGGAAAAAATCCGAGGCTGCGGCTCCCGCGACTACCTGAAAAATCTAAAAGGGCGCCGGGCGCGCCCCAAATTTAAGACCTCTGCGAAGTCTTTAAAGCTGTCATTCTGAGGGAGCGAAGCGACCGAAGATTCTCGCACAGGCTAGAAAGCCTGTGCCACCAGATACTTCGCTTCGCTCAGGATGACAAAAAAGGCTTTTCGCAGAGGTTTTTACTTGGTAAACTGCAAATCCGTTACTGGAAATGGAACAGCTGTAACTCGCCGGACACGGCGCTTCTAAAATTTTCCGGGAGATGATCATGAAAAGATTGAACTTGTTGCTGCTGACCCTGGTAATGCTGCTGGCCCTGACTCTTCCGGCCCTGGCTGCCGGAGCCGGTCCCGGTGTGTCGCCGGACGAAGCCTTGACCGTGCTGAAAAACGGCAATGCCCGCTTTGTGGCCGGCAAACCCCAATATCCCCACCAGAATAAAGAACGGCGGGTTCAGACTGCCACCAAAGGCCAGGCCCCCTTTGCCACCATCCTTTCCTGCTCCGACTCCCGGGCCCCGGTGGAGCTGATTTTCGACCAGGGGGTGGGGGATCTCTTTGTGGTGCGGGTGGCAGGGAACGTGGCCGGTACCGACGAGATCGCGTCCATGGAATACGCCGCCGAGCACTTGCATACCCCTTTGCTGGTGGTCCTGGGCCATACCAAGTGCGGGGCGGTGACCGCGGTGCTGGAAAATGCTAAACTTCACGGCAGCCTGCCGTCTCTCGCGGCGAAGATCAAACCCGCGGCCTTCAAGACCCGCATGGCTCACAAGGACCTGAAGGGCGAGGATTTGCTGGCGGCAACCATTAAGGCTAATGTGCATCAGGCCATGGCCGACTTGTTGGTCCGAAGCCGGATTATCAAGGATCTGATAAAGGCCGAAAAGCTGAAAGTCCTAGGCGCCATCTACGATCTGGAGAGCGGTAAGGTGGAATGGCTGGGTCCGCATCCCGGGGAGAAGGAGTTGGTTGGAGGTAAGCCCAGGGCTAAAGAATAGAGTGAGCTGTGAGCAGTAAGCGGCAAAAAATAGCTCGATAAGAGTCCTGTTTTTGCTGCTCCCTGCTTACTGCTTACAGCTCACTTTTGATTCGATATAGGCGTAAGCCGAGTGGTTGTGGATGGATTCGAAGTTTTCCGATTCCACTGCGTACCAGGTGAAGTTTTCGTCCTGGCTGAGGCGGTGGGCGATCTCCCGGACCACGTCCTCCACGAACATGGGGTTGGTGTAAGCCTTTTCGGTGACATACTTCTCGTCCTGGCGCTTCAATAAGGCATAGACCTCGCAGGACGCGCATTCCTCCGCCAGGCGGATCAGGTCTTCAATCCAGAAGAATTTTTTATACCGCACCTGAATCCGCACTTCCCCCCGCTGGTTATGGGCCCCCACCTGGCTGATCTCCTTGGAGCAGGGGCAGAGTGTAGTGATAGGGACGGTGATCCCCACCACCAGGTCCAGATGCCCTTTTTCATCCAGCGCGCCTTTAAAATTGCAGATATATTCCATCAGCCCCCGGGCCTTGGTCACCGGCGCGGCCTTATCGATGAAATAGGGGAAGGTCATCTCGATGTGTGCGGATTGGGCGTTGAGGCGGCGGCGGGTCTCCTCCAGGATGGCCCCGATGTTCTTCAGACTGATGTCCCGGCGGTATTCGCTCAGGATTTCGATGAAGCGGCTCATGTGCGTGCCTTTGTGGCGGTGGGGCAGATTGACGTACATGTTGATGCGGGCCACGGTGTGCTGGGTGCCCTTGAATTTGTCCAGGACCACAATGGGGTAGGAGATATTTTTCACTCCCACTTTGTCAATATCGATGGTCCGGGGGCTGACGTGGTTCTGCACGTCGGCGATGGCCACAGGGGGAAGGACAACTGTGGATTTACGGGTACTCATGACTTTAAGTCCTTAAATTAACCCAAACTATATGGGTTGGGGGAGGGGGCAAAAGGTCCACAGGCGAGACGCCTGTGCCACTGGCCCTTAGCCCCCATGTCTTCCCTCACGCAAACCTGAATCTTTCCGCCACGGCCCGGGCGTGCAGCGGCAGGCCCTCGGCTTCCGCCAGGATGATCACCGTGTCTTTCAAGGAGGCCAGGGCTTCCCGGGATAGGTGCTGAAAAGTGGGTTTCTTGATGAACGCGTCCACGGACAACCCGGAAAACATGCGGGCGCACCCCCCCGTGGGCAGCACGTGGTTGGTGCCGGAGGCGTAGTCGCCCACGGGCACCGGCGCATACGGCCCTAAGAAGATGGAACCCGCGTGGCGGATGCGGGGCAGCAGCGACAGGGGATCCCGGGTCATGACCTGGAGATGTTCCGCGGCATAAAGATTGGCGAAATCCAGGGCCGCGTCCAGGCTTGGAGCCACCAGCACCGCGGAGTATCTTTTAAGCGCGGCCTCGATAATCTCCCGCCGGGGCAACTTCGGCAATTCCGAAAGGATCAGGTCCACCACTTTCTGGGCCAGGGCTGCGTCGGTGGTCACCAGGACCGCGGCCGCGTCCGGGTCGTGTTCCACCTGGGAGAGAAAGTCCGCGGCCACCAACCTGGCTTCCGCGGTCTCATCCGCCAGGATCAAAGCCTCGCTGGGACCCGCGGGGGAATCGATGTCCACCTGGCCGAAGACCAGGAGCTTGGCCGCGGTGACGTATTTATTGCCCGGACCCACGATCTTGTCCACTGCGGGCACCATCTTGGTGCCGTAAGCCATGGAGCCGATGGCCCAGGGGCCGCCCAGCTTAAAAAAGCGTTGCACTCCGGCCAGGTGCGCGGCCACCAGGGTGGCGGGGTTCAGGGCCAGGTTCTCGCCGGGCGGGGTGCAAGCAATGATCTCTTTAACCCCCGCCACTTTCGCGGGGATGATATTCATCAGGGCGCTGGAGGGATAAGAGGCCAGGCCGCCGGGGATATAACAGCCCACCCGGTCGAGGGGCCGGTATAGTCTGCCCGCCAGGAGGCCGGGGCGGAGCTCCACGGCCCACATTTCCCGTTCCCTTTGCGCCTGGTGGAATTTCTCGATATTGGCCGCGGCCGCGTTCAGGGCCTCCAGGACCTTGGGATCAATGGCCCGGTACGCGGCCTGGATTTCTTCTTCTTTTACTTCCAGGTCGGCGACGCTGAGGCCGGGCTTCAGCCCGTGCTGCCGCAGGTTTTCCTCATCCCCCGCCTGCCGCAGCGCGGCAAGGATGGGGCGCACCGTGTCCAGCACCTGGCTGACGTCCTCCTGGGAGCGGCTGAGGATCGCCTGCCGCCGCTTAGGCGTCAGTTTGTCCAGATACTCCACCTGCAAATCCGCCATGTGTAGCCAAGCCTTTCCAAGAATATATTTCCAGAAGTAAAATTATACCGAATTGTTCAGTAAAGCACAAACGTTATCAATCCTGATTAAAAAGTGAGCATACGCTTCTAAATCTGGCATCTCAATAAAGATCATTCAGAGTGGTAACAGATAACCTAATTATTACAACATGATGAATCATTTGGCGGGTTTAAAATGGATGGTTCAAAATATCTTGATGGTTTTTTTTGGCAGATGTAATATGTGATATGCAGGGGAAAAAGAGCAATCTGCCTGCGCTGATTGAGGCAGCTACCAGTAAAAGAAAGATTACCACCTTGGAAGCTGCTGATTTGACTGGTTATTCGCCAGATCATATTGGATTACTGCTAAGACGCAAAATTTTGGAGGGAAAAAAAATCGGCAGAGATTGGTTCGTGGAGGCAGAGAGTTTATATGAGTACGTCAAAAAAGAAATTAGACCGGGTCGAAAATAATATTGACAATATATCGCCATGCCGATATATTTATCCTATGCCTCGGAACGGAGCGAAGTTCAATAGACCCAAAACAAGGGTAGATTATTTAGGGGAAGGCGGAATTTTTTTCAGGGCCGATTGCTTAGACCTGCTTACCAATATTCGTGAAAATAGCATTGATATGGCATTTGCAGATCCCCCGTTCAATCTGGGGAAAGAATATGATACGGACAGTTTTATTGATAATTGGGAGACGGAAGCTTATAGAAATTGGTGCCGTGCATGGCTTTTGGAATTGACACGAGTGCTTAGGCCTGGTGGGGCACTTTTCCTCTATCACTGGCCGAAATGGTTGATAGATTTGGGTGCTTGGTTAAATACACTGCCAGCTATTGAATATAAAAGTTGGATTGCGCTTAAAATGAAAAGCGGATTTCCTATTAAAGGTCGTCTACACCCCGCTCATTATGGATTATTGTATTATGTTAAGCGTGGGGCAAAACCAACCTTTAACTTAGTTAGACATATCTCTCCTGTATGCAGACACTGCGGAAAGCTTATCAGAGATTATGGGGGTTACCGTAAGAAGTTTAATCGTTTTGAAGATGAAAATGGAATTCCTTGGATTCAAGTAAGTGATTTTTGGGAAGATACGAGACCTGCAAGACAAGATAAGGCTCGTCAAAATCAAATTAATGAACTTCCTTTGCACATTCCAGAAAGGGCAATTTTAATTGCTACCAATCCAGGTGATGTAGTTTTAGATTGTTTCGCAGGAGGTGGAAGTACATTACATGCAGCGCAAATACACGGAAGGCTTTGGATTGGGGGAGATATTACAGACAATTTATCTGCATTAAGACGTATTGCAACTTTTTTTGGAACCGATGAAGCTTATAATCTAAATGAACGTTTGGAAAGATGCTTTACTGAAAATTTTAATAAATCAGTAATTAAAGCTTATTCTATTAATAAGAAAAATCGCAGTATTCTTGAAGCAGGTGTTATTAAGGATGTTTCGGATTCTATGACCCAATATTCAATAAAAAGTAAGGTTCTTGGCTTTTAAGTAATTGTTCCAAATTCTTGATATTCAATAGGTCCTTTTTTAATACCAAATTTAGTATCAAAAATCGGTGCCTTTAGCATGAATTTTCCATCCTCTGAATTAGTAAAACCATCGGGATGCACACCTATTAATAGAAAACCAAAAATTATAGCTGCGCCTGTTCCATGAAAGAGGGCTAAGAATCTATCCATTTTGCTACGCGAATCGCTAAAAGAAGCCCCTCTATCTGCTTTATATTTCGCAAGATCATCTGATGGCACTATACAAACCCCAGCAACTATAGTTTGTTCAAGTATAGCCTCAGAGAGTCTTTTCAAGTCTTCATTAAACTGAAAGTTATTTCCAAATTGAATTTCGAGACCAAGTCCTATTTCAGTTGGTCCATAACTAAGACTACTTAATATGCTTTTGTACCAATCGACTTCTGCTTGTTTTTTTGTTGAGCCGGGGGCTTTGCGTGGATTCCACCCGAGAGATTTAAGTGAAGCCCCTAACGCATTATTCATAGCCTCTGCGAGCTTGGGATTTCCAGTTGCATCTTTCCCTTTTTTCTTTGTCTTTCGGGGAGAAATTATTAATTCAGTTTGAAGAATGGATTGTCGAATTTCTTCTAAGAGGCTTCCTACGCCTCTTTTAAAAATAATTTCCTCTCCGGAGATTGAGCCAGCCACGATCGGAGAATAGTGTTGCTTGATTACCATATTTTACGAATACCACAATATAAATAGATTAGAAGCTATTTCAAAACCTCAAGTTTGATAACTGCCCAGAATCATTGACGATAAATAGTTTATTTTAACTAGTTAATAAAACTAGACTTTTTTGACATTTTCGCGTAGTAAGCTATTGGAGGTA
>Ga0233423_10000036_pt1 | contig 85854 bp, 85 predicted proteins | sample Watercolumn_Mata_FD_180713 | JGI IMG/M metagenome (GOLD analysis project Ga0233423, IMG submission 180713) | Freshwater microbial communities from Lake Matano, South Sulawesi, Indonesia - Watercolumn_Matano_2014_112_MG | ecosystem: Environmental > Aquatic > Freshwater > Lake | place: Indonesia... | reverse complement strand
TAGGTCTTGAAGACCACCCTGCTATGTGAATTATTTTCCATAGCTTAAAATACCAAGAAGAACGCAAAAGAGCCACCTTTTCAGGTAGCTCTTTTGCGTTTGAGGTCTGCCCTTTTGAGACAGCCTCTTTCGTTTTCCCCTATGGCCCTTCAGCTCCTTTTTCTCTCCTTCATGTGCTGGGGCGGCAGGATTCGAACCTGCGAATGTCGGCTCCAAAGGCCGATGCCTTACCGCTTGGCGACGCCCCATCATCGCCTGAAAAACAGGCCCGAAGTATACATATTATTACAGACAATCACAAAACAGTGCCGGCGGACGGACCGGATGATCTCCTGGTAAAAAACGAGCCGTTCGCTGAGTTGTCGGGCGTATTGTTTATCTTGTAGACCGTAAAAAAACGGCGGACCATCATGACCAGAATAAAAATCTGCGGACTCACCCGTCTCGATGATGCCCTTGCCGCATGTGAGGCGGGGGCTGACGCCCTCGGATTCAACTTCAGCAGAACAAGCCCCCGATCGGTAACGCCGGAACAGGTTCGTGCCATGATCGAAAAGCTTCCGCCATTTGTGGTCTGCACCGGCATTTTTGTCGAGCAGACGCCCGGGGAGATCAACCATATCTGTTCGTTCTGCCGTTTGACTTCCGCGCAGCTGCATTCCGACATCTATTCCCCCGAACAGGCAAGGGCAGTCACGGCTGCACGCGTGATCCGGGTTTTCAGGCCCGGTCCGGGATTCAGTTTTGAAGATGTCCGTGATTTCGCATCACGATCGGGAGTCAGCAGTTTTCTGTTCGACACCTACAGGCCGGGCATGGCAGGAGGAACCGGTGAGATGATCGACACCGGAACGGCCGCCGGCATCATCGGCAGGACGTGGGCGTTGGGGTATCCGATTCTTGCAGGAGGTCTGAGACCGGAAAATGTAGAGGATGCGATCGCCCTCATCCGACCCTACGGCGTCGACACGGCAAGCGGAGTCGAGTCTGCACCGGGAAGAAAGGAACACCGGAAAATCAGAGACTTCATCGACGCCGTCCGGAAGGCCGACCGGCTATGACGCATTCGCCCTGATCTGCTGAAGCACGAGCGCCGAGGTGGTTTCAGGGAGTTCCAGCGTAATGAGATGGCCGCAATCAGGAACACAGACATAGGCTCCGTTATGGGTCATCTCCTGCAGTTTTCTGGCATTTTCGCAGGTCATGATGGTGTCGCCGTCTCCTGCCACGAACAGGACGGGAACCTTAAGATTCCTTACCTTTTCAGGCAGGGAATGGGTAGTTTCAAGCGAGGTGATCTGCTCGGTCGTCTGTTCGATGGCATCGGGCGCACAGAGCCCGAGACTCTCGAATCCGATCAGGATGTCATGCTGCATGACGGAGTTGCGGGCAAGGACGAGACGGGCAAAGATGTAGGCCGGCAACCACCATGTCAGTTTCCTGAGCAGGTTGTTGAACATGAAATTGATCGACGCGGGCGCGATCCTCGAGATGAATTCATTGTTCGGCAGATAACCGAAATTGAAGAACACCATGGACTGGACATTGTTGCTGAACTTGTGGACGTAATCGAGGGCAACGAACGGGCCGAACGAAAACGCGGCGATATGAAATTTCCCCAGCCCCAGTTTTTTCACAAGGACGTCAAGATCCCTGGCAAAATCGTCGATATGGTAATGATTCTGCGGATCGTTTTCCGACCAGCCGTGTCCTTTCATGTCATAGGCGATGGTTCTGATTCCCTCGTTGTTCAGCGCACTGATGATATGGTGCCACCACATCCACCAGCAATCCCACCCGTGGATCAGGACAATGGTCTCCTTTGCATTTTCCGGACCTGAATCATGGTAGTGATGAACAAGACCGTTTATTTCAATAAAACGGCTCTTTTTCATCAGATCGAGCTCGTAGTTTGCCCGGTTTTGATCACCTTTTCCGGGAGATTCCAGTTTCTGGAGACGTTTCAGCCTGTAGGCGATGAATTTTGCAGTTGGCTGAGGCGAATTTTCCATGGTCGTCAACGGTGAGGTTCCTCAGATAGAAACTTTTCCCTGAAAAATAACAAAGGGAATGGAATAACTGCCTCGATAGCGCACGTTTTCCCATTCTGAGACCGATTTTTCCCCTGCAGGACAACGGCATTCCTTCCCCTTGCGGGAAAAAGTGGCGCGCCGCATCACTTGCCCGGATGCGGATTTTCAGACCGCAGGTTTCAGTGGGAAGCCACAGAGCCGCATGCTGAGCGCGCCCGCCCGACAGGCCGCCGCAAGAGATGCGGTCTCAGGATTGCCGGAGTGACATGGTGGGTTTTCTGAACAGGGCGTACTGCAGCCACAGATGCGCAAAAAGCATGAGCTCGGCTTCATCGTTCCTGATCATCTCCAGCCGTTCCTCCTCGATATCGAACACCTGGAGAAACCTGCTTTCAAACATGAAGTCCCTGAAAGAATCGAGGTCATAGCTGGCCATGAAGAACATTTTCAGGCTCTTCTCATCGGGTTCCAGATCCGGACTGTACAGTTTCTTGTTGAGGATCACCTCCATCCAGACCCTGTTCCTGTCATCATACTCGTCGATGCCCTGGCTTTTGCGCCACTCCCCGACAGTCCACTCCCGCTCTTCGCCGAACCCCTTGCAGTGATCCTCCTTAATCAGGAAACAAAAGTCATCTCCTCCGGCCTTTTCATCCTTGTAGATACCGAAACCGAGGGGATAGTACCTGCATGCCGCCGGACGATCGTCGTAGACCGTGCACCCCTCTTCGGCGACAAAGCGGCACGTACCCGCCTCGCCGAGCTTCAGCTTCAGGAACGGAAGCCTCGATTCCTTCTGGATCACCGGCTCGGTGTATTCCGAGATGAATTCCGCCGAGGAGAGACCGAGGCGGTTTTTCATTCTCAGAATATCGTAGGGGGTGAGCACGATATCGAGATTGCTGCAGCAGGTGTTGAAGCAGGAAATACCTTTATGGCAGTTGAAACGGAACCTGCTGTCGCTCTTCAGCCGGTTCTGTTCGTTGAGCTCTATGCCGAGTTTGTCGAGAATGTTCTCCATTGTCACCTTGTCGTTTTGCCCGCTGCCGCACCTTTCCGGGAACCGGGAAAAACAGCGGAATGTTCATCATACTATGTTGTTGCAGAAACCGGGCGGATGGGTTATCATGGTTTGATTCACGGAAAGGACCAAGCCGTCGCCTTTCCTTCGAACCACCCGTCAGGGTCGAGCAACTTACCCAAATTTCGAGTCAATCAGAAATACCATGAAGATCAAGGAAGCTCCAGACTGCCCTCACTGCGGAACGAAAATGAAAAAATGCGAACCGCCGCCGTTCAACTACGGCGATGGCCTGGGCTGGTGTACGCCCTACATGTACATCTGCTTCAACGACGAGTGCAGGCTGTACGCGAACGGATGGACCAACCTCAAGAACAACTACAACAAGACAGCATCTTACCGCTGCATGTGCTACCCCGACAACGGGGTGTTCGATGCCATGTGTGTCTTCACTCCCGACGGCCTGAAAGGCCAGATTATCGAAGAGTAATCCGCTTCCAGAACAAAGGGGTCGCCTTCACGATGGCGACCCCTTCACGTTTCACTCTCCCCTGCACGGAAAAACCGGCATGATTCTCCTTATACCGAGACGTCCCGTTTCAGCATCTTCGTCCAGGTGATTGCCGCAGTCCTGTAGACAAAGTGGGCAAGCTTGGAGTAAGGCAGGTAAACGATGATGTAGAATACCAGCACAAGGTGGATGAAGTAGGTGCCATATGCCAGCACCGCCGGGAAGTTCGTCACGCGCATCACCTGGGCGAGGAAGCCGCTGACGCCGACCATGAGCACGATACCGGCGAAGAGCCAGTCGAACGATGAGGTCGTGGTTTCGACGCTCCGCTCCTTGAGACGGTTCTTGATGACCAGAGTGCCTCCCGCAAGAAGCATGATGGCGCTCACGTTGGCAAACAGCTTGAAAATAATCTTGTAGACCCAGGCCGCCGCCGCAGAACCTCCGAAGATCGCGAGCGAATGCTCGTCAATCGCGTAGGGCAGCTCCCAGTGCAGGATGTAGAGGTTGAACACCGCCCACCCCGTGGTAATCGCAAGTCCGATGAAGCCATAGAAAACCAGCACGTGAGATACCGAGCGATCCTTGTTCTCGTCACACTTGCGGAACTTGGCGTGAGTCATGATCTCCTTGAGCGTCTCGACGAGGCTCGGCATGAAATCGGCTTTCGGCTTCATACCCGAGCTTTCGGTCATGTTCTTCCAGAAACGCGAAATGCTGATGGCGAACATGGCAACGGCCAGCGCGGAGAGCGGAACGAAAATGCCATCGATAAATTCAACAGGGAAAAACTTCGAGAAGACCACCTTCCCCTCCGGTATGCGCAGATGCCCTGTCACCCCGAGAAGCACAAGGAAGATCACCACCGGAATGGCCAGCGCCTGCCAGATGTTGTTCGGATCACCCACGATCCTGCCCATGAACTTCGGGAAGGCGTTTTCCTGGATGACGCTCTTCCTCAGAATGGCGAGTACATCGCCCGGCTTTGCACCGCGAGGGCAGTACTTTGAGCAGTCATTACAGTTGTGGCAGAGCCAGATGTCGGGGCTTTTGACCAGCTCGTCTTTCAGGCCCCATTGCGCCATGAGCATCTCCTTTCGTGGAAACGGCTTGTCATCAGGGGCCAACGGACAGACCACGGAGCATGTGGCGCACTGATAGCACTTCTTCAATGTATCGGCACCGGCCTTTTTCAGCTCCCTGACAAACTTGATATCCGGTGTGAATACAGTTTCTTGAGCCATAGAAAACCTCCAGAATTAACAGCGGTAAAACCCGGACAGCGGAAGGAGAAAACCATGCTCGATAGCCGCACCCTTCCGATGCCCGCAGTGATTAGTTTAGAATCCCTTGTACGGATTGTCACCGATCTCTTCAATCTTTTTCGAGAACTCCTCGAGTATAGCCGGCAGTTTCTCCCATTCGCTGATTGCAAACTGAACCTGCTCTACCCTTTCCGCTTCAAGCATCAGCCTGCTGAGGGTCTCCTGGACTTTTCCGAGACGTTCATTAGCCATCTGGCTCCCCTTGACATAGTGACACTGGTAGTCGTCCCCGTACTTGCAGCCGAGCAGCAGAATGCCGTCGACACCTCGTGAAAGGGCATCGGCAACCCATACCAGGTTGAGGCCGCCCAGACACCTCAGTGGAATGAACCTGAAATTCGTTTTCATGCTGATCCTGTTCAGGCCCACCATGTCGAAGGCCGGATAAGCGTCGTTCTCACAGACAAGCCCCAGAATGAAGGTCCCCTCGTCAGGCACCTCTATGGACTTGAGCATGGATGAAATCATATCCACGCTGTAATCCCTGAACGAAATAACCCTCTGAGGGCATGCGCCCATACAGACTCCGCACCGGCGGCACCGGGACGGGAATTCAAGCGGAGTTCCGTCCGTTTTTTCATTGTATGCACCAAAAGGACATTCGACCGTACAGCGGCGGCACTGGGTACAGCTTTCGAAACGGATTTCCGGATATGTTCTGTCCCATGTTCTCGGATGAACCGCCCTGCCCTGCGCCGTGAGTTCGATACACTGAATCGCCTTGAGGGCGGCACCGGTTGCATCAGCGGTGGACTGTACGGCGTCCATGGGATGCCGTACAGCACCGGCGGAATAGATACCCGTTCTCCGTGTTTCGTAGGGGAAACAGATAAAGTGGGAATCGGGAAACCCCCATTTTAGATGGGGCATTTCCGGACCCTGCCGGTACTTGAGGTTCAGAATGAGGCTCTCCGGTTCGAGCGCCTCGATAATGCCGTCTTCCGTCTCTCTCTGAACGAAATTACCTATATACTCCGGCGTCAGGTTGTTGACCGACTTTTCTTCAGGAACCATGCCCGATACCATGCCGGTAGCGAGCACAAGCATATCGGCCCTGATTTTCATCTTTCTGCCGAGAAGCTGGTTATCCACCTCGACAATCAGGCTGCCGTCGGACTCTTCACTGATAGCGAGAATTTCTCCCTTGGTGAGGAAAATGCCTTCGTCATCCTGTGCGGTCCTGTAGAAATTCTCGTAAAGACCGGCGGTGCGCATGTCCTTGTAGACAATGAAGGCCCCCGCATCGGGATCGGATTCACGCACATATTTCGCCTGTTTGAGAGAAACGTTGCAGCAGACGGTGGAACAGTACGGTATATGCTCGTTGTCCCTCTGACCTGCACACTGCAGGAACACGACATTCTTTGCCGTTTTGCCGTCGGAAGGCCTTGTGACCTTGCCGTTGCCTTTTATGACGATCTCTTCCAGTTCGAGGTTGGTCACGACATTCCGGTACCTGCCATAGCCGAGATGGCCGAGTTTTTTGGCGTCATAGGGTTTCCACCCGGCGGCAAGCACGATGGAACCGATATCGAACGTTTCGTTTGCGCCGCCCTTGTCGACAGTTACCTTGTATTCACCGGGACCGCCTTCGATGGAAGCGATGGTGGTGGCGGTATGAACGGTGATATTCCTGTCGTTGCGGACCGCATCGATCTTTGCGCCGATGGTCGGCTGTTCGAGTTCGGCGAACGGCGGCTTGCTCGGGAACACCCGGTACATTTTCTTCGCCCAGCCGCCAAGCTCCGGAGCTTTTTCGACAAGCACCACCTTGTAGCCGGCCTGCGATGTTTCAAGGGCTGTCGTCAATCCGGTAACACCTCCGCCGACAACCAGCACCGTCCTGGTTACATCGGCTATCTTCGGTTCCGGCACTTCTGATTTCTGCACCCTCGTGATGCCCATCCTCAGATAATCGGCGGCCATCATCTGGCTGCCCTCTCTGGCGTCGTCGCCTTTCGGCGCCACCCAGACGACCTGCTCGCGAAGGTTGACCCTTTCAGTTACATATTTCAGGGGGTCGAAATTGAAGACTTCTGTATTCACCCTCGGAGAACAGGCTGCGATGACGACCTTGTTGACCTCACCGTTGTTGAGATCATCCTTGATCACCTGAACGCCTTCCGTACTGCAAAGAAAGGGATGCTTTTTGCACACGGGCACCTTGAACTCCTTTTTGGCCACCGCTTCGAGTTCATCCACATTCAATGCCTCTGCGATGCCGCAGTCGGTACAGAGGTATACTCCTATCTTTTTTTCATCAGCCATGGTTTAACTCCTCACGAGACTTTGAATGCTTTTCAATGCAGCTCCGGTCGCATCCTGGATGGATGTGGTCACATCGGACGGCCTCTTTGCCACACCTGTCGAGTAGATACCTGTTGCCGAGCCGCCATTGATGAAACCGTTTTCCTCAAAACTCAGCATGGGATGCTCCTTTACCGAAGAATCCATGCCGGTGGCCAGAACGGCCATATCCGCCCGTTCATGAATTTTACCGCCCCCCTCGACATCCTCGAATTCAAGCATGACATCACCAGTTGCCGCATCTTCCTCGATTTTGGCAACCTTGCCCTTGACAAGTTTTACACTGGCGTCGGCCTTCACCTTGCCGAGGAACTCCTCGTACTTGCCCGGTGCTCTCAGATCGATATAGGCTACTGTGACTGTCGCATCAGGGATGCGCTCCCTGATATAGGTGGCCTGTTTGAGCGATGCCATGCAGCAGATGGCCGAACAGTAATTGAGGTGATTCTCGTCCCTTGATCCGGCACACTGCACGAAAACGACCTTTTTCACCTCTTTGCTGTCCGAAGGTCTCAGGAGTTTGCCTCCTGTCGGACCGCCGGGGGATGCAAGACGCTCCATCATCATGTTGGTGATGACGTTATTGATGCGGCCGTATCCGAGATTGTCCATTCGGGCCGCTTCATAGGGGTTCCAGCCGGTGGCATACACAATGCTTCCGACCTTCATATCGACCGTCTGCGGTTTCATGCCGAGATCAATGGCGTTGTAGGCACATGCCTTGACGCATTTGTCGCACGACTGATCCTTGCAGGCGCTCCTGTCTATAACATATCTCATAGGATAGGACAGAACATGCGGAAGATAGGCCGCTTTGGTCTTGTCCATCCCGAAATTGAACTCGTTCGATCTTTCCGCCGGGCATGCCTCCGCACAGGCGTTGCATGCTGTGCATTTCCCGTTCACATACCGGGGGTTCACCTTTAGCCTGACGCTGTAATTTCCCTCCTGACCGCTCACCGATTCGACCTCGGTCGTGGTGTAGACGGTAATTTTCGGATTGGATCTGATGCGTCTGAAGTTCATCTCCAGACCGCAATACGGTGGACACAGCTTGGGAAAATACTTGTTGAGCTGCGCAACCCTGCCTCCAAGGTAAGGGTTCTTCTCAACGAGCACGGTGTTGTAGCCGACCTCCGCAGCTTCAACTGCAGTGGTTATTCCGCTGATGCCGCCGCCGACGATTAAAATGGTTTCAACTGACATGATTTCCCTCTGCGGATAAACTCTCAAAAAAAACAATCTTCGGGACTTCCGACAACGGCCCCGTTTTGATCACCCGGATGCCATGCACTGATACAACAATCCCCGAGGAAGAACCTCGGGGATATGCTTGACGGGTAAACGTTCAGAAAAGAGCCGGTCAATCCGGAACGACCTGAACGTAATCCCTTTTCGACAGCGACCACTCTTTGGAGTTCCTGTCATACTTCGAGATAGTGAAGCACTTCCAGTTCTCGTCATCGACATAGAAGTGATCCGCCCTGAAGTAGTACCCCGGATAACGGCTGTCTTCCCTGAAGAGGATGTGTCGGGCGTGAGCTTCACCGGCCATCAGGCGATGGTAGTTCTCCCAGGCGCGCATCAGCTCGTGCAGATCTTCGGCAGCCATCTTTTCGGCGTCCTCCTTGAGGAGCGACAGGTGCTCCAGACCTTTTTCGAGCATGGTCTTGCTGGTGGTGTACCAGGTGGCGACACCGGCGACATACTCGTCCATGATCTTCTGGAGCCTTGCCTGGAACATCCTCGGCCTGATGTAGTTCGGATTGATGGTCGGATCGGTGCTGTAATCCTTGTTCTTGGCGAAGTTCTCCATCGGAGCGTAGATCTCGGCGATCACTTCGTCCACATCCCTGCCAAGTTCCGGCTTGTAACCGGCATGGTCGAGGCAGTAGGCGGTCATGTTCTTGCCGGCGATCCTTCCTTCGGCGTGTGAACCCGACGAGAACTTGTGACCCGATGCGCCGACACCGTCACCTGCCGTGAACAGACCATCGACGGTGGTCATCCTGTTGTAACCCCAGTGCCATTCTGCCGGGATGCCCTTGATGTCGCCGGGACCGCTGACCCAGATACCGGCGCAACCGGCGTGCGAGCCGAGCAGGTAGGGTTCGGTCGGCATAAGCTCGGAAGGAGTCTTCTCCGGCTCGATGTTGTTGCCGGCCCAGACGACTGCCTGACCGATGCACATGTCGAGGAAGTCTTCCCATGCCTCGGCTTCGAGGTGCTTGATCTGCTTGGGAGTCATGGTTTCAGCCAGAGCGGCCATCGCTTCGTGAGTCCTCATGAGGATCGGGCCCTTGCCTGCCTTCATGTCGATCATCATCATGTGGTTCCTCATGGCCGTGGTGAGCTTGTGCGGATCTTCAGCGTACTTGCCGAAATCCTTGTTTGCCGCAGCAAGGTTGGTTACGCAGTAGTCCTCGCCGAGAGAGTTGGAGGCTTTGCACTTGAAGAAGAGGAACCATGCGCCGACCGGTCCGTAGCCGTCCTTGAAACGGGCGGGAACGAACCTGTTCTCCATGAGCACCAGCTCGCAACCGGCCTGGGCGGCAAGAGCGTAGGTGGTTCCGGCGTTCCAGACAGGATACCATGCACGGCCCTGACCTTCGGCAGTGGAGCGCGGACGGTACACGTTCACGGCGCCGCCGCAGGCGAGCAGCATGGTCTTGGCGGTAAAGACATAAGCCTTGTGTTCACGGACGCTGAAACCGATTGCGCCGGCGATCCTGTTGGGATCGTTCTTGTCGTGGATGAGCTCACTGATGAAGACCCTCTCGAACAGGTTCTGCTCGACACCGGTCTCCTTGCGGTTGTATTCGAGGGCTTTCTTGGCGGCTTCGGCAACGATGACCTTGTAGGATTCGCCGTTGATCATGATCTGCCACCTGCCGGAACGGACGGGCTTGCCGCCTTCGGTAAGCTTCGGAGCCGGTCTTGAACCGTCCATGGTCGAACCGTCCTCATCCCGCTTCCAGACCGGAAGGCCCCACTCTTCGAAAAGATGGACCGAGTTGTCAACGTGACGGCCGAGGTCATAGACGAGGTCCTCACGGATGATGCCCATAAGGTCGGTCCTTACGTATTTCACGTAATCGGCCGGATCATTCTCTCCGCAGTAAGTGTTGATAGCCGAGAGACCCATGGCGACGGCGCCGCTTCTGTCAACGGATGCCTTGTCGACCATCGTGATCCTCAGTCCTTTCGGGGTAGCCCATTTGGCTGCTTCGTATGCCGCACCGCAGCAAGCCATGCCACCGCCGATCAGCAGAATATCCGTATCCACATAGACAACTTCGGGCTTCTTGCTAAACTTGAATTCGTTTTTTTCAACTCCCATGGATAGTGCCTCCTTGAGTGATTTGATTGATTACAGGGAAGGATATTCGGTCATATTGAAGAAGCCCGGCTTCTTGAGGTTCGCGAAATCCGGTTCTGGCTTGCCCGAGTACAGATCGATGGAACCTTCGGAAGTCGTCCTGATCGGGAACTTGTAACGCTTCAGGATACCGTTCCTGAACTTGACGGTCCACATGATGGCATCGGTGCCCCTCAGCGGAATGACGCTGCCCCCCAGCGGAACGAAGTCGGCATAGCCCCTGACCTCGATAGCCTGCTGCGGACAGATCTTCACGCAGTTGTAGCACTCCCAGCACTGGTCGGGCTCCTGATTCCAGGCCTTCATCCTTTCGACATCGAGCTTCATGAGGTCGTTCGGACAGATGTACATACATGCAGTCCTTTCCTGACCCTTGCAGCCATCACACTTTTCTTTAATGACAAAACTCGGCATAATGTGTCCTCCTTTACCGAATAGGTGCAGACAGAGCCTGCGATTTACGAAGCCATGAAAGTATATGATAAGAAAAAAAACAGCGTCACCGGAACAAAAGCCGGCGCCGCACTCCGGACCGGGCAGGAATCATTTCCCTGCAGCGTGACTGTGCATCTTGATATCAACCCTGTCCGTCAGACCGGCGTAGTATCGCTTCAGGACATCGAGCACTTCCGGACGGCTGAAATGTTCCGGGACTTGATCACCTTCCGAAAGCATCTTCCTGAGCATCGTGCCGCTGAGGTTCAGCCTGTCTTCCTTGCCGTGGGGACAGGTCTTCATCGATGCCATCCCGTCGCACTTGTAACAGTAGAAAGTCCAGTCGATCTTCAGGGGTTTTGTTTCAAGAGCGTCCTTCGGGATCTGGTCGAAAATATGATGCGCGTCGAAAGGACCGTAATAATCGCCGACACCGGCATGGTCACGGCCGACAATCAGATGGCTGCAGCCGAAGTTCTGTCTGAACAGTGCATGGAGAAGCGCTTCTCTCGGTCCTGCATAGCGCATGTCGAGCGGGTATCCTCCCTGGATGCAGGTATCTTTCACGAAATAGTTTTCCATCAGGACGTTGATGCACTCCTTCCTCACATCGGCAGGAATGTCGCCGGGCTTGAGTTTGCCGAGCAGCTGGTGGATCAGAACCCCGTCGCAGATTTCAATGGCTATCTTGACAAGATATTCATGGGAACGGTGCATGGGGTTTCTTGTCTGGAAGGCGGCGACCGTGCTCCACCCTTTCTCCTCGAACAGCGTCCTTGTCTGGGCAGGGGTCATGTAGATTCCTGCAAACTCGGCCGGAAAGGTTCCTTCGCTGAAAACCTTGACAGGACCTGCGAGATTGACATCGCCCTGATTCATGACCATCATGACACCCGGATGCTCGGGATCTTCTGTCCTGAACACTTCCCTGCACTCGCAGGACTTGTCGATCGAATACTTCTCCCCGATCGTCATGGTTCCCATGAGTTCCCCCGATTCCTCGTCCACGAGCGCGACCTCCTCACCGATCCTCAGACTGTCGGCCTGGCCTTTGCCGGTAGAAAGCGTAATCGGAATGGGCCAGAAGGTCCCATCGGCCATCGTATAGTCCTCGACGCTCCCTTTCCAGTCGTCGTATCCCATGAAACCGTTCAGGGGAGTAAAGCCGCCGATGCCGAGCATGATCAGGTCACCGGTCTCCCTTGACGAAAGCCTGACCTGAGTCAACGATCCGGCCCTTGCCTTTTCTTCTTCCAGCTCCCTGCCGGTCAGCAGGAGCGGTTTGAGAAGCTTCTCTTTACCGTGCGGGTTAACAAGTGGCATGTGATTCCTGTATTTGATGAACGTTATTGTGGATCACTTGAGTGCATTCTCTCAGGCAGGTTGACCCATTCTGCATGGACAGGCTCTTTGTCCCTTTCCTTCACTTCCCTTTTCCGGAACTGCATTTCCTCCGTTGACACGGAGGTGAACTCAGCTGAAAAAAACATGCTGCTCCCCCCGAAGAGAGACGGAAGCTGAAGACAGGACGATCAAAACAGAAAACACGAGTCAACTATATGACTATGTAGTTAACAATTTGATTATTTTTTTTCAAGCCCTGAGCATAACATTTTTTTGTTTTTTCGATTCCCCTTCGGAAAGAGAGCTCTTTCAGGACAGATCACAGACTCCGGTCATGAATGTCTGAATGCATGCCGGTGCTGACGCGCCGAGGCTTTACAGGCTGCACGGAGTCCTGCCGGAAAGGTGAAATGCCCTGAGGCAAAAGGCTCCGGAGAGGTTACGGGAAAAAAGAAACTATGAAAACCAGTGAATTGCCCCGAGAACAAGAGCGGCAAGAAAAACGGTTTCGGCAACGATGATTGAAACCGGCTTCCAGCCGACCTCAAAAAGGGATTTGAGCGATGTTTTCATACCAAGTGCTCCGATTGCCGTGACGAGGCACCATCGTGAAGCCTCGACAATGAACTTGCGGAGCGGCTCGGGAACCAGAGACGTACTGTTGAGGCCTACCAGCAGGACAAAGAAAATAATGAATGGCGGGAGAAAAACACTTTTTGCCGGGCTCCCGTCCTCTTTTGAGCGGGTATGGAAGATCAGGGAAAGCGTAAACACCGTGGGAACAAGCATGGCGACCCGAAGCAGTTTGATGACAGTGGCGGTATCCCCGGTCCTGTCCGAAACGGAATAGCCTGCACCCACCACCTGGGCAACATCGTGAATCGTGCCTCCGAGAAAGACGCCTGCAGCCTGGGGGTCAAGGCCGAACTGCCTTGCGATGATCGGATAGAGGATCATTGCAAGCGTGCTCAGGGCGGTAACACTGATAACCGTAAAGATCGTGTTGCGCTCGCTGTATTCGTCCTTGGGAAGAATAGCCGCTATAGCCAGCGCCGCAGAAGCGCCGCAGATACCCACGCTGCCTCCGGTAAGCACCCCGAACCGCTTTCCTCTTCCCATGGATTTTGACAGGGCAAGACCGAAAAGGATGGTCAGCAGAACCGAGCCGACGACGATCGAAACCGGCTTGATTCCAAGCGACTGGATCTGATCGATGGTAATACGCATGCCGAGAAGCGCCACGCCGATCCTGAGGATTGTTGAGGAAGCGAACTGGATTCCGGCAAGGGCCTTGCCGTCTTCCGACAGAAAACGGAATGCCATGCCGATCAGCAGGGCAAACAGCATCGTTGGTGCCCCGTAGTGATCGGAAAGAAAAGTTGCTGCCGCCGCCACGGTAATCGAAGCAAGAACACCGGGAAACAGCTCCTGTACCCGGACTTTTGCGGCCTTGGCATGGCACTGAAAACCACAGCGCTCGGCCTCGGTGATCTGTTCCCGGGTTGGTATTTCCGTATCGGCCGGTTTCTGAGGCCTGCCAGTGAGCCTGCTCTGGCTGCTTGACTTGTTCGCCATTCGGATGCTGTGATGAGTTGCTGGTTCCTGTACATGCCGGCGGGATCCGCACCTGCCTGACCAAATCGGAATGAAAATAAGAAAAGTACAAGCGGCAGCAAGAAAAAAACTGTATCCGGAAGACAAAGATCAAGCTGACGTCCCGGCATTTCCGGACGACCTCTCCGGTTTAGGCCGCATCTGATCCGGACGGAGTTTGGCGGTAAAATAACTGTCGGCATCATCAGGATCGACCGTCTCTCCGAGCCGGTTCACCAGAGGCTCTTCATAGTCGTTCCATCCCCTCAGGCCGGTACGGAGGGAGATCACGTTCTCATATCCGAGCACCTGCATCGAATGGGCTGCAAGCACGCTGCGGTGCCCGGAACGGCAAACCACAACGACTTCGCGTCCCCTTGCCCTGACGAGTTCGGGTTCTGTTTCCTCATAGTCCCATTCACAGGCAGATTCAAGAATGCCTCTCGGAACGTTGAGGGAACCGGGTATGTGCATGGCGTCAAACTCGTTGGGTTCACGGACGTCGAGGATGAGCAGCGCGGGGTTCTCTTTCATGCGGTCGACAAGGTCCCATGGCATGAGTTCCCTGATGTCCGACAGACAGTTTCTGATCAGTTCAATAAAACGCACCATAGCTCGAGACCCCTCCAAAGGCCTCAATTCTTGTTCAGGAATAGAATATCTATCGTCCCATCAACAGGAAGAACCGGCCCTTCCCCATACCGCAAACGCTTCATTGCTTCTCGTGAAAGGATAGTCCGTGAAAAATCCGTTTCTGATTCCGGACCCGGAATCCGCATGCCGGGACCGCAGGAGCCCATCAGTTCGGCAATTCCGCTGCACATGCCGCCTCGCTTTTCGGGAGTTTCAGGCTTCCCGATGCATGCCGCTTCAGGCCGGAGCGGACAACGGGCGGAATGGGCTGGTATCACAGGGCCAGGATACGAGAGGTCCCGGGGCATGTTCCCCGGAAAGATTTCCCTCGGGAAATTGACACTTGCGGACAAACAGCCGCTCCAGGTGCACGGCAACGGAACTCTGCCATGACAGTGGAAACACCACCGGTTCCGTGCCAGCATTCTTCATGTCCTTCACCTGAGGTTAACGGCTCAGTTTCAATTCGCACTTTCCCACGCAACACTTGCCGCTTTCCGGAAACAGACCGGCAGAGCCCGAAGGCCGGAAATATAGTGAACATAACGGTGAAGGGAAAAATCACCATGCACTGTGCATTGAGAAAAAGGTATTTTCCGTCGCATGCTTGCAATATTTCCGCAAAGTCCTCATATACAAGATCACGAAAGGCGCTGGGTCCTGACGGAAAATCTTCCCTGAACCATTCTGCGGCAGAAACATGAACGATACCCGATATGACGAGATCGTCGTCGTCCTGGCGACGAACAACCGTGACAAGATCAGGGAAATCAAGCCTCTTCTGGAATCGCTCGGACACGGTATCACCGTCCGCTCGCTCGACGACCTGCAGAGCGCCTTCGAGATCGAGGAAACGGAAGAGACGCTGGAAGGCAATGCACGACTCAAATCAGAAGCGGTCTTCTCCCGCATCGAGTCGAGGTTCCCCTATCTTGTTACCTTTGCGGACGATACCGGCCTCGAGGTTGCCGGCATCGGAGGGGCGCCCGGAGTCTATTCAGCACGCTACGCTCCCATGCCCGAAGGACAGTCGCCGACCTATGAGGACAACATCCGGCACCTGCTGAAAGAGATGGAGCATGTCGGAGACAGGAAAGCAGTATTCAGAACCGTCATTGCCCTCAAGGGCAGGATACCGGGAAAGAGCGGCCCTGCCGGTCTCGATATCACCGTCGAAGGCTCGGTCGAGGGGGAAATCACCCGCGAAAAAGCAGGCGGCCATGGATTCGGCTATGACCCTGTGTTCCTGATCCCCGAGCTTCAGACCACCTTTGCCCAGATGGGCATGGAAGAGAAAAACAGGCTGAGCCACCGGTCGATCGCAGTCAGGAAAGCAGCCGAAGCCTTGCGCCGCCGTCTTGCTCAGGACGGATGAGAACATCCTGCCAAACCGGACAGCGCAGCTCCACCGAGTCAGGGCCTGTCCGCTTTCATTGCCTCGGCAATCTGCAGGACAGCCGGAGGACGGCGGCATGCCGTGCAGGCGGCAGTGGTCGCGCAGAACCTGCATCTTCAACCCGTTGAACGGGAAGCCATGAACCTTCAACTTCTCTTCATCCTGTCACTCCTGTGGCTGGCAGCATGCACGACGACAGATGATATCGAAAAACTCAGAAAGGCAGCAATGAAGGGCGATGCACGCTCCCAGTACATCATCGGGGCGATGTATGAAAACGGCACGTGGTTCAAGAAGGATTATACCGAAGCCCGCAGGTGGTTCCTCCTTGCTTCAGAACAGGGTTATGCACAGGCCGAGTACGAACTCGGGCTGATGCATCAGTTCGGGCTTGGTGTCAGACAGGATCGTCAGGAGGCTGAAACCCGGTTCAGAAAAGCCTGTGCCGGAGGTTTCCGCCCTGCCTGCGACGCATTGCGCAGAATGAATGACAGAAAAGAATAATCTGCCTCAGAGCATCCGGTCTCTTGAGAGCATGAAGGCTGATTCACCCTGTTTCAGGGTTCCCCGGACGGCCCTCCCCGGGAGCCTTTGCCGGAAGCTTCAGCGCTGTTCAGGAGCTGATCGGCACCGCCATACCCGATAATACCCTTGTAGTAAAGCTCCCTGATGATCTCCTGCTGTTCAAGAATCAGTTCAGGCTCGAGCGTGAAATGCCGGAGCAGCTTTGAAAATATCTGGATCGACGTTTCAAACTTTTCCGTTACGACAGTATCAGCCCCTGCCTTGTAGAGGCTTTCGACAGGAGCGAAGGTTCTGGAGCGGACAATAATGAATGCAGCAGGATTGATATCCCGTACGGCACGAATGCACTGGACCGAAGCCTGTTCGTCCGAAATACCGATCACGACTGCCTTTGCATGATCGACTCCCGACCTGAGCAGAGCTTTTGCGTCCGTACAGTCGCCGTAAAAGATCGGTTCACCGCGCTTCCTCACCGTCTTGACAATCGCCCGGTCGATATCGAGGATGGTGTAGGACAGGTTCGTCGCGTTGAGCACTGCGGCCACATTCCTTCCGTTAAGCCCGTAACCGATGATGACTGCATGAATTTCCCCTGCACAGATGATCGTGCTTCCGGAAGGCTGCAGCTTCTGCCTGTACGTTTCTCTTGAAACCAGCGGCATGAAGCCGAAAACCGGAAGCATCTGTTCAGCCACTCTCGGTGCGGCCGCGATGAGCAGCGGTGTGACGATCATGGTCACGACAATGATCGTCAGCATGGCCTGAAAGACCCGCTGACCGATAAGGCCGCTGCTCAGTCCGCTTTTTGCAAGCACGAAGGAAAATTCCCCGATCTGCGCAAGCGCCATGCCTGCCATGACACTGACCCTCAACGGAAAGCCAAGCAAGAGTGATATGCCGGTCATGATGGTACCCTTGACCAGGAGCACGGCCATCGCAATGGCAACGAGCCACGGCAGCTCGATCAGGTTGACGTCGAGAAGAAGTCCGACAGAAACAAAAAATATGCTGGTAAGGGCCTCCCTGAAGGGATCGATCGTCCTGCTGATCCGGTGGCTTTCATCCGTGCTGGCTATAACCATGCCGGCCACGAATGCCCCGAGTGCAAGTGAAAGCCCGGCAAGGGAGGTGAGATAGGCCGCTCCGAAGCACAGCACCAGCGCACCGAGCACAAGCACTTCACCTGCATGCAGAGAAGCAATGATCCTGACAAGCTTCGGCATGACAAGCCTGAAGCCCCCGAAAATGCCGATTCCGAAGAGCATGATGATCCCGATCTCCCTGATGATCGACTCGAATGACGGGACCCTTCCCGGAGCAAGAAAGGTGAACACGATCATCAGCGGAACGATGGCAAGATCCTGGAAAATCAGGATGCCGAGCGAGATCTTGCCGTGCTCAAGAGCAAGTTCGTCCCGGTCCGAAAGAATTTTCAGGCAGATGGCCGTGCTGCTGACCGAAAAGGAAAATCCGAGAATAAGGGCTTCTTTCATGCCCACTTTCCTGCCGATTGCGTCCATCAGCCAGAATGAAAGAACGGCAATGACCAGACCGGTTGCAAGAACCTGTGCTGTGCCGCCAGCCAGAACGATCTTCCTGAGTTTGCCGAGATCGTCAAGGGAAAATTCGAGCCCGATGGTAAAAAGAAGCAGGATGACCCCAAGCTCCGCAAGAACAGTTATCAGACCGGTGTCGTGCACAAGCCGGAATCCCGATGGACCGAGCATGATCCCCGTGACGATAAGACCGATGACCGGAGGCACCCTGATTTTCTGGAAAACCAGAATACTGGCGATCGCCAGAGAGCCGATCAGAACGAGCTCTCCAAGAAAATCATAGTGTTGCATACCTGAAGCCTGTTACAGTTCATTCTTTTCCTGAAAAACAACGGGCCGCACCAGCGGTGCGGCCCATGAATTGACATCCCTTTCAGGAAGGGTACCCCGCTCCATACCGGTCACACCTGTACATATACCGACGATTTCGCTCCGCAAACGGGACATTTTTCGGGCGGGGTGCCTAGCTCGATATGCCCACAGATCGGGCAGAGCCAGACCTCCGATGCCGTGATATCCTGACCGTTCTGCACGGCCTCGAGTGCTTTTCTGTACAGGTCGGCATGGATTTTTTCCGCTTTGACCGCGAAAGTGAACATGCGCTTTGCAGGATGGTCCTCGGCTTCGGCCTGACTGAGCATGGGCGGATACATTTCAGTATGTTCGTACGTCTCCCCGCCGATGGCTGCCTGCAGATTTTCAGCAGTCGAACCGATGCCGCCGAGTGCCGCCAGATGTCCCTCAGCATGAATCAGCTCGGCCATCGCTGTTGTTCTGAACAGTTTCGCGACATTTGAAAAACCCTCTTTCTCTGCTTCCTTCGCAAAAGCGAGGTATTTCTGGTTTGCCTGGCTTTCCCCCGCAAACGCTTCTTTCAGGTTGTCTTTGGTCGTCGGCATTGCGTCAGTCTCCCTGTGTTGTTGTATCGTTTTTCAGTCGATTTCCCTTTGAAATGTATGTACGTGCAGCACTCACTGTACAGTACTGCAATCCCTGCAGGAAAAGTTTCGTCCTGTTCATTTTTTGTAAAAACCTTTCGACCTGATAAGGCTGAACCACTCCCTTGCTTTCTTCTCGGCGGACAGTTCAGGCATCCAGTGGATGAAGCTGACCACATCCTGGAGAACGACCTCTCCCATGCCTGCAATATCGACATTCCTGCTCTTGCCCGGATGCCAGGCCTGGGGCTGGGTAACCCTGCCTTTTTCAGGGTGGTCGATGGCAACCGGAGGAAACACCGCAGTGAAATCCCTGCCCTTCCATTCATCGGCGGGAAAGGTGATGCTCGAAGCAAACGATCCCTCGGGCCTGAACCTCGAACAGCCGGCTGCAAGAATGACCGGACGGCCGTAGACGGAAGCATGGTACCCTCCGGGCGTTCCTGTGAATCCGGCCGCAACCGTGCCGCTTGCTATGCCGATGGCAGGACAGAACCTGAGGGCGTCATGTTCTCCCATCCAGCGGGCGACCTTCACGGCATCGGCGAAAGCATCCTCGGAACCGAATTTCGGAGAAAACACCAGAATCAGCGCATTGTCGAGAAATCTCTGAATGACACAGAACCTTTCGTGTTCGGCGGACTCGCGCATCCAGGAAAGAAACATGTTGACATAAATCAGAACCTCGGAGGGAGAGAGTTCGAGCGAAAGACGTGAAAATCCGGAAATGCCGGCATACAGGATGGTTGCCGGCAATTCGATCCCCTTGACCGAAAAGCATCCTGACCATTCATCCTCGATCTCGACATCCACGGTCATCGGCTGGGAGATGAGAAAATCCTCGATGGTGTTGTAGGTAAAGTTCGTTTTCAATGTGAGAGCATGCTGACTGTTGCAGGTCCGCCTTGTTCATGCAGGTTACTAAAACGACCCGGATAAACAAAAAGGCCCCCGCCTTTCCGGCAGGCACCGATCGTATGGCATGCCGGAATGGATAAAATGCCGTGCGAGCATGACTTGAAAATCACGTAAAAACCATACATTGAACTGTCCTGTCGGCAGGCCGCACCGGTTCGCCACCCACAGCGGATGCCTTTCCGTTCCTTCTTTTCCATGTCCATGTTCAAACCAAAACTGCTGGTCGTGCTTCCGGGGCTGACAAAAGAACAGCTCCTGAAAGATATCGTATCGGGAATCCTTGTCGGCATCGTAGCGCTTCCCCTGGCAATCGCCTTTGCCATCGCATCGGGTGTTTCACCTGAAAAAGGATTGATCAGCGCCGTGATCGGCGGGTTCATGATTTCTTTGCTTGGCGGCAGCAGGGTCCAGATCGGAGGGCCTACGGGAGCGTTCATCGTCATCCTGTACGGCATTGTTCAGCAATACGGCGTCAATGGCCTCCTGATCGCGACCATCATGGCAGGATTCATTCTGCTTCTGATGGGAATCGCCCAGTTCGGATCGCTGATCAAGTTCATTCCCTACCCGGTTATCGTGGGCTTTACAAGCGGTATAGCGATCATCATCTTCACAAGCCAGATCAAGGACTTTCTCGGCCTTCATCTTGCGAAGGTTCCTTCGGAATTCATTGAAAAATGGGTCTCCTACGCTCTCGCTTTTCAGACATTCGACCTGCAGAGTTTTCTTGTCGGCATGACGGCGCTCCTGATCATTGTCTTCTGGCCCAGGGTCTCAGGAAAAATTCCCGGACCCCTGGTCGCCATCGTGGCGACAACTGTTGCCGTGCGGGTGCTCAACCTGCATGTCGATACCATCTCCTCACGGTTCGGAGAGATACCGTCAGCCATCCCGCCGCCATCCTTTCCCGTCGTGAACCTGACGACCATCAGGGAGCTCATCATGCCGGCAACCACAATCGCAATGCTCGGGGCTATCGAAGCCCTGCTCTCGGCTGTCGTGGCGGACGGCATGATCGGAGGAAGGCACAAATCGAACATGGAGCTTGTCGCCCAGGGCATCGCCAACATCGCTGCCCCCCTTTTCGGAGGAATTCCGGTCACAGGAGCCATTGCCCGTACGGCCACAAACGTGAAGAACGGGGGCAGAACGCCGGTTGCAGGCATCGTGCATGCAGTGACACTGCTCCTGATCATGGCGCTTTTCGGCAGGTGGGCGAAGCTGATACCGATGCCGACCCTTGCAGCCATCCTGATCGTGGTTGCATGGAACATGAGCGAGCATCACGTCTTCCGGCAACTGCTCAAAAGCCCCCGGAGCGATGTGGTCGTTCTGCTCACCACCTTCAGCCTGACCGTGATCTTCGATCTGACCGTAGCCATCGAAGTCGGCATGCTGCTTGCCGTGATCCTCTTCATGCAGCGCATGGCAGGACTGACCAACGTCGGCGTCATCACGAGCGAACTGAGAGACATGGACGAAAAGGATGACCCGAATACGATCGTGACAAGAATAATACCGGAAGGTGTCGAGGTATTCGAAATCAGCGGGCCGTTCTTTTTCGGTGCGGCTTCAAAGTTCAAGGATGCCATGCACATTGTTGAAAAACCGCCGAAAATCCGCATCATCAGGATGCGGCGGGTGCTTTCCATTGATGCCACCGGCCTGAACATGACGAAGGAGCTTCTTGCCGACTGCAGGAAAACCGGAACCAGGCTGATTCTGTCGGGAGTGCATGCCCAGCCCCTTTTTGCATTGCAGCAGTACGGACTGTACGATGAGATCGGCGAGGAAAATATCTTCGGCAATATCGACGACGCCCTCGACCGGTCCAGAGAGTTGCTCGGCCTGCCGAAAACCGGCAGGCCGGCACATTTCGTCGCAAGTGTCAGGCGTGAAGAAAAAACGGGCCGATAGCAGGATTCACCCCTGTCACTCCCTGCTGCTGTACGTCCGGATGCGCGCCATGGCATTGATCATGAAAACACCAATGCCTTCGATAACACCGTGCTGGTCAAGCACAACGACTTCCAGCTTCAGTTCGGCAATACCGGCAACGGCACGGGACAGTTTTTCAGCAGAAACCATCGAGGCCGGCGGATTCCGGCGGCGGAAAGGACAGGTCTGTCGGCATGAGACGCCATCCCTCCAGTCAGGCCGTCCGGCACATTTTCACGGACAACGGCTCAACGGAACCTGTTCCGCCCGTTCTTCGTTATCATTTGTTGGCCTGAAAGACAGCGCTGACAGCAGGCAGGGTCTTTCTTTTCCGATCGACCGGCTTTGAGCTTCAATCATCAACGCAGGGGAACACCGTCATGACTCAGCACCTTCGTCCGCTGGGCGTCGTCCGCGAGGTGATCAATACAGTGGGGCACGAGATCACCTATGCCTATGACGATCTGGTTTTTGTGGATCATAATGCCTACCTTCTCCAGTTCGGGAACAACAGCAGACACATCGGCCTTTTTTTCAACATGGAGTTTCCCGATGAGGATGCTGCCGCCCTGGCAGACCAGATCGTCGGCGCCGGAGCAGAAAAGGGTCTCGTGATCGAAAGAATGGGACATTTCGAGCTGTATCCAAAACCGGGCGACAATCTTGAAATCCGGTTTTTCAGAAACAAGGGCGTCCTCAGCGACACCGAGGCTAAGTCCGGCTGAACGGGGCGCGCTGTTCAATGATTCTGCAGAAGGAGTTGATAACCTATGTCAACATGGTATGACCGGCTGAAAAAACCTCCTCTGACTCCACCAAAAAAAGTATTCTGGCCTGTCTGGGCCGGAATGTATGCTCTTATCTTCATTTCATTGTTCACCTATTTTCTCACCCCCGCGAAACCGAATTTCATTCCGACGTTCTTTCTGCTTGTGGTTCACTTCACGGCCGGTTTCCTGTGGACATCCCTTTTTTTCACGAGGAAAAAAATCCTCCTCGCCCTTTTCGACCTTGTCCTTCTCGATGTAACTCTGACCGCCATCATCCTGCTTTTTTCCCAGTCGAACCTCATCTCGGCCCTTCTTCTCGTACCCTATGCCTGCTGGTGTCTTTTTGCGACCTACCTGAACTGGGGCATCTACCGCCTCAATCCGCACCTGTGGTATTACCATTCCTGACGCAGGCACTTCCTGCAGCCGGTTGCTGGAGAACGGCTGAGGCAGAATCGGCCATTTGAGAGAAGTGACGGAATTGCTACATTGACCAGCATGGACATCATGGTTGAAACGTATCACAACATCATACTCCTGCCATCATGAACATGAAAGCATCGGGAAAAATCTTCAGGATGATCGCACTGACAGCTGCACTGATCCTCCTGTACGCACTGCCTGAACTCCATGCCCGGCATGGTACCGGAATAGGGATCATTGCTGGCGAACCGACGGGAATCAGCCTCAAGAGCTGGACGGACGAGAACCACGCCATCGACGCCGCAGTTGCTCTTTCACTCTCCAGCGACGATTCGTTCCAGCTGCATGCCGACTATCTGATACACGACGCCTCCTCTACAGTCAGTGCTCCGGAGCTGAAAGGCTCTTCCCCATGGTACTACGGAATCGGAGGACGCTTCCGGACCAGAGACAACGACGTTCATCTCGGCATCAGGGTTCCGCTGGGCATCACCTATCTGTTTGCCGATGCCCCGCTTGACTTTTTCGCCGAACTCGCACCGGTCATCGACCTGACACCTGATGTCGATCTCGACCTGAACGGAGCTGTCGGACTGCGATACTATTTCCGTTAACCTGCAACAACAGGACCGTGCTGATCGGAACAGGGATACAGCAGGGCCTTTCGTGCACATCGAGGGGACAGGCTGTACGTGAAGAACCTCAACAGCAACTGCAGCAATGATCTACTCTGAAGCAAAACCGGGAAGGATATTCATCATCCGGCTTGAAGACGGTGAGACAGTACACGAAGAGCTTGAAAGGTTCGCAAGGGATCATGCTGTCGAGAGAGCCGCACTGACCGTCGTCGGGGGGGCGGATAAGGGGAGCCGTCTGGTCGTCGGCCCGGAAGACAGCCGGGGATTCCCGATCAACCCCATGGTGCACGAACTCTACGATGCCCATGAGGTTACCGGGGTCGGGACACTCTTCCCCGATGATGAAGGAACCCCGGTGATCCATCTGCATATGGCCTGCGGCCGCGAGGAAAACACGGTGACAGGATGCATCCGTGAAGGCGTGAAGGTCTGGCACGTCATGGAAGTCATCATGATCGAGCTGCTGAACGATTCTGCGAGACGGCTTCCCGACAGGACTACCGGCTTCAGACTGCTCGTGCCGTGATTCAGACAGGGCATTACGGCCGGCATCTCAGGAAAAGGGATTGTCATGGCAGGCAACGCCCAGAGATCCGGCAACAGCTTCCTGGGTGACCTTTCCTTTCCAGGTAGTGAGGCCTGAAGACAAGCCGGGCATGAGGACCATGGCGCTTTCGAGCCCGAGATCGGCAAGCCTTCTGATGTAGGGAAGGGTAACCCCGGTCAGGGCTTCTGTCGAGGTCTGGGGGTAGGCTGCCGGCATGTTCGCGACGCAGTAGTGCACGATACCCTCCTCGATGAAGACCGGCTGGTCGTGGGTTGTGGGACGGGAAGTCTCGACACATCCCCCCTGGTCGATGGCTATGTCCACGATGACTGCCCCCTTTTTCATTTTCCGGAGCATTCCGCGCCTGATGAGCTTCGGGGCGCGTGCGCCCGGTTGCAGCACCGCACCGACCAGCAGATCGGTAACGGGAAGCAGCTCGTCGATATGCTGTTCGTTCGAATAGAGAGTGTGCGCCTGTGAAGGCAGCGCCGCCTCAAGCTCGCGCATCCTTTCCTGCGAGGTCTCCAGCACGGTGACATCGGCGCCAAGGCCGGCTGCAGCCCTTGCCGCATTCATGCCTGCAGCTCCTCCGCCGAGAACAACAACGTTGCCGGGCAGAACTCCCGGCACACCGCCAAGAAGCCTTCCGGCACCTCCCTGATGCTTCGCGAGGTAGAAGCCTCCCATCAGGACACTCATCTTGCCGGCGATCTCGCTCATGGGAGCAAGGAGCGGCAGACGCCCTCCGACTTCGACCGTCTCGTAGGCGATTGCCGTTGCTCCCGACTCGATCAGGCGGAGGGCAAGTTCGGGAGCGGATGCCAGATGAAGAAAGGTGAACAGCAGCAGATCCTTCCTGAGAAAGCGGTATTCCTGCTCCAGAGGCTCCTTGACCTTCACGACCAGTTCACTCTTCCACACCTCCTCGGGTGTTGTTGCAATGATCGCTCCGGCAAGGCGGTATTTCTCATCGCTGAAACCGCCGCCCTCGCCCGCTCCCTTTTCGACGCTCACCCTGTGCCCGCCTGCCACAAGATGCCTGACGCCGGCCGGCGTGCAGGCGACACGATGTTCTTTTGTTTTAATTTCCCTTGGAATACCGATATTCATGTCAGGTCGGTTGATTGATTGTCGTTCCATGCATCTTTCCTGCAGCATCCGCCATGGGCCATGAACATCATCCGGCCGCCCGGAAAACAACAGGCTCTGTCCGTGCTTCGCAAGAAAACCCGATACCTCTCATGATCCTGCCATCAGAACCCTTGTGGTGGATGCTTTTTGCAGCAGCAACCGCCACTGCCCTGATGCCTGCCCTGCTTCGTTCAATCAGCAGTGTATCGGCAACTGCACTGCTTCTGTGCTGGAGCGCTGCGGTCATCTCAGGATTCATTCGGTACGGTTTCCGGAGCGCTCTTCTGTTCGGGGTCTCATCCTTTCTCTTAGGGCTACTGCTGTTCCTGCTTGTTCTTTTTTTCTCAGGCCTGAAATCGATGCTGAAAAATCGTTACGGGGGCTTGTAACCGCTCACTCCCTTCACTCTGACCTTTCCTGTCGTACCGCTAGGACAGTGCTCAGTAGCGGCTTTCCGCCCATCCGGGAACAAAACGCCAGGCATCGTTCATCTCCCTGTCATGAACCTCGCAGCAGGAATCAAGGGTTCCGACAAGAGACCAGAATTTCCGGGAATGGTTCATATGCCTCGTGTGGCACAGCTCGTGAATCATGATGTACCGAACCAGCTCCGGAGGAAGAAAGGCAAGCTTCGTGTTCAGACTGATGGCGCCACGGGAGGAACAGCTGCCCCATCGGGAACGCTGCTTCCTGAGCGTCACTTTCGAAATGCGGAAACCGTGCAGGTCCGCAAGATGCAGAAGCTGCGGCACCAGTTTCAGGGAAGACCTCGTCCTGAGCCATCCGACAAGGGCTTTCCCGCACAGACGGCTGTCACGGACCGCGCCGGAAAGCAGCAGGGTATTTCCGTCGACGGCTCGTGCCGACACCCTTCCCTCCGAACCATGATGGTACCGGACATTCCATGTCTCACCGATACCTGCAAAGACAGCGGCTGAAGGAAAGTCACCGTCGTCAGTCATGCAGGCGACCGGACGAAGTGTATCAAATGAAGCCTGGACTTTTCTTATCCATCCCGATCTGTCTTCCACAAGGCGGGGCACCCGGGCAATATCGAATCCCTCCGGAACAACCACGATCAACCCTTCATGCGGAGACATCCTGAGACGGACATACCTCGCACGCCGGCTGGTTCTGATGGCATAAGGGAACTCCGTCCTGCTGGATGAAACTGGATCCGGAATCGACATGGTTCAGTGAGCGTATAAAGCAATATTGCATGTTTCCGTTGATAATAAAAATGGATATTCCCGTCACCCATGTTTGTTCCGCAGTAGGGGTACGGTAAAACATTACTGGTCCTGAACCATGCAGGAAAGGGGGAAACGGGAATATCCGGATACTGCTCAGCCGAGCGCCTGGTCGAGATCTGCGATCAGATCGTCACTGTCTTCGATACCGACCGAAAGGCGGATGACTGTATCGCCGATGCCGACTGCCTGACGATGTTCATTGCCCATGGAGGCATGGCTCATCGTGGCGGGATGCTCGATAAGCGATTCAACACCTCCCAGACTTTCCGCAAGCGAGAAAAGCCGGGTGCTCCGGAGAACACGGTTCACGTCGTCGATCTGTCCATCAAGTTCGAAAGAAACCATGGCGCCGAATCCGCGCTGCTGCCTGCAGGCAAGCTCATGCTGCGGATGCGTTGCAAGGCCGGGATAAAACACTTTTCCGACGCCCTGACGGCCGGCGAGGAATTCCGCCACGGCCCGGGCATTGCGTTCGTGTTCCTTCATCCGCGGCACAAGGGTCTTGATGCCACGAAGCACAAGCCAGCAATCAAACGGCTGGGCACAGGTCCCGAGGGCATTGACCAGGAATTTCAGCTTCTGGTCCAGATCGGTCCGGTTTGAAAGGATGGCACCTCCTACCACGTCGGAATGACCGTTGAGATATTTCGTGGTCGAATGGATGACGATATCGGCACCCAGCCTGAACGGCTGCTGCAGATAGGGTGACAGGAACGTATTGTCGACGATCGAAAGCAGGCCGTGTTTTTTTGCGATAGAGGAAACAGCGGCGATATCGATGAGATTGAGCAGCGGGTTCGACGGTGTTTCAATCCATACCGCTCTTGTCTTCTCGTTGATGCAGCCTTCGATGGCCGCAGGATCCCGGAGGCTGATGAAATGGATTCGGACACCGAAATGCTCCTCGACTGTTTTCAGAAGCCTGGCCGTTCCTCCGTAGCAGTCGTCCGTGCAGATGATTTCGTCTCCTGTCCTGAACAGATGCATGACCGTCGTGATTGCCGCCATTCCTGTCGTAACGGCCACGGCGAACGAACATCCCTCAAGAATGGCAAGATTGTCCTCAAGAGCCTGCCGTGTCGGGTTTCCGCTTCTTGTATAGTCGAAGCCGCGGTGCTTACCGACATCCTCAAAAACAAAGGTGGAGCTCTGGTAGATAGGCGTCATGATGGCGCCGTAGGCCTTGTCGGGAGCAACTCCCGCATGAATGGTATCTGTCTGAAAACTCATTGATTCCTTCATTCCGGATTAATGATCGTGATCGCGAACAGAAGGCGCAAAGAAAAAACCTCTTCCCGGAAGGATGTGGAAGAGGTTTTCAGAACTCCTGTCGTCCGGCGGAACCCGATCGGTTGCTTCCGCCTGTTTTGAAAAGAGAAGCTGCAAAGCTCTTTTCACTCATCTTTCTCCCGCCTCCCCGGCCTTTTCGGCACGGCTGCATAACGTGCGGAAGGAGAATGTGGCACCGTGTTCCGCTTCGCGGAATCGGTTGTCAAGGCGTCAAAGGGTCTGCTCCTTCGGCCTTTCTTGATGACACTTTACCCGCAAAAAATATTAACAATTGTTAATTTACAGCAAAAAAAGATAAGAGTCAAGCATCCGGCAACTTTTTCCCGTGATATCAGAATTCGAAAAGGGACAAAAAAAGTTTTTGAAATCCGGAGAAAAAATAGTAAATGTTAACAATTGTTATAACCATTCCGGTTCATGAAAAAACGTCCTGAAAAAATCCGCATGATGAACAGCATGAACTGTTGCTGTGCCATGCAGCGCCCCGGCGCCGGTTCAAGGACGTAATTGTTCCATGATGATCATGAACAACCCGTTTTTCAGCCGGTCCTGACAGTCAGCACCGGCTTTTTTTTTATCCTCAACCACAAAACAGAAACGCGATCACCATCATGACAACTGTCCCGGACTCTCAAGGCATCCCTGTGCCGGTAGTAAAACTCAACCGCTGGGTTCTGCTGACCGGTGTTGCTGCCGCCCTGCTCTTCCGGCAGCCGCTCATCACAACGGCACTGTTCCTCCTGCTGCTCCCTGCAGTCATATTCGGACGCAGGGCAAGCCTCATCTTTTTTGCAGGAGAACATCTGCTGACCGAAAAAAACCGGAACGCCGCAAGGGAAGACCCCGGGCTCATGCGTTTCAACAACAGCATCGCCCTCATCCTGCTTGGAGGAGCCCAGATCGCCTTCCTTGCAGGAACGCCTGCCGCAGGATGGATCCTGTCGGGAATCGTTGCGGTCGCAGCGGCAATCGCGCTCGCCGGATTCTGTTTCGGATGCTTTCTCTACTACCAGTTCAACCTGCAGCGCTACAGACTGTTCGGAGGAGGTGGAAAACAGGAAAACGCTTCCTGACCGGAAAACCGCATGCCCGTGAAAGCACCGTACACGCTGCTGCGAGAAAGCAGAAGAAATTCCGGTTCCGACCGGAAAAGAATTCATCACATAACAACGTAACAAGAGGAGACCCGTTCCATGAGTTCGCATCATTACCGTTTTGAAACACTCGCCCTCCATGCCGGCCAGCAGGTCGATGCCACCCTTTCACGCGGGGTTCCGGTATACAGGACCAGTTCGTACCTGTTCAGGAACACAGAGCATGCCGCCAATCTCTTCGCCCTGAAGGAGCTTGGCAACATCTACACCCGGCTGATGAACCCCACCACCGACGTGCTCGAACAGCGGGTAACACAACTGGAAGGCGGTGCCGCATCGGTAGCCCTGTCCTCGGGCACCTCGGCAATCTTCTATGCGGTCATCACTCTGGCCGAAGCAGGCGACAACATCGTGTCTGCCAACAATCTGTACGGCGGCACCTATACGCAGTTCGATGCCATCCTGCCCAAGCTCGGCATTGACGTCACCTTCGTCGACCCGAAAGACCCGTCGAACTTTGAAAAAGCGATCAACGAGAGAACACGGGCACTGTACATTGAAACAATCGGCAACCCCGTGCTCGACTATACGGACGTAAGTGCAGTGGCCAAGGTGGCGCACAGGAACGGCCTGCCGCTGATCGTGGACGCAACCTTCACCACACCCTATCTCCTGCGCACCATCGAGCTCGGCGCGGATATCGTCATCAATTCGCTCACCAAGTGGCTTGGCGGGCACGGTGCAGGCATCGGGGGTATCATCACAGACGCCGGACGGTTCGACTGGAAAGCCGGACGACATCCGCTCTTCACCGAACCGGACGCGAACTACCACGGGCTCCGCTGGGCAATCGACCTGCCGGACCCGCTTGCTCCCATAGCTTTCGCTCTCCGGGTACGCACCGTCCCCCTCAGGAACCTCGGCGCCTGCATCTCGCCAGACAACTCATGGATTTTCCTTCAGGGAATCGAAACCCTGCCGGTACGGATGGCAAGGCACTCTGAAAACGCGCTCAAGGTCGCCGGACACCTGAGGAACCATCCGAAAGTCTCCTGGGTGCGCTATCCCGGTCTGAAGGACGACCCGTCCTACCCTCTCGCCTCACAGGACCTGAAAAACGGATTCGGCGGCATGGTTGTGTTCGGTGTCCGGAGCGGGTATGACGCTGCGGTGAAAATCATAGACACCATCGGCCTTTTTTCCCACCTGGCTAACGTGGGCGATGCAAAAAGCCTGATCCTGCATCCCGCAAGCACATCGCACAGCCAGTTGAGCGAGGAGCAGCGGCTTCAAAGCGGACTGTCGCCGGATCTTGTCAGGCTGTCGGTCGGACTGGAGCATCCGGACGACCTCATCGCGGCACTTGACGAAGCGCTCGCCCGGGTCTGAAGCACGGACATTGTCAACTGAAATCCAGCAACATCATGATCGAAAGAGATCTCGTCGTGAAACGCGCAGAAGGGCTTCATTTCAGAGCCCTGGTCAGCATTGCACGGATCGTGAGCAGCCAGCAGTGCCGGGTTGTCTTTGAAAAGCATGACGGAGAGAAGGCTGCGGCAGGTTCCCTGCTGGAAATGCTTGCTCTGTGTGCGCTGCAGGGCACGATACTGCATGCGACAGCCGAAGGAGTCAATGCGGAAAAAACAATCGACCTGATCGGGAAGATCTTTGACAACGGGGCCGGAATCTGATCGTGAACATGCATGATAGCGGAAAAAGAGAGACGATCCTGATAGCCGATACACAGTTCCTCACCACAGAAGCTCTCAAATCCCTCCTGGTCTCGGCAGGTTATGAAGTCGATACTGTCTCGACAAGGAGGGAGCTGTTCGAGCATCTGGACAAACATGACGTCTCGCTTGTCGTCACCGATTATATCATGTTCGACTTCAGGTCGATAAACGATCTCCGGGAATTCGGAGAACGGCCCTCGGCTCCCCCGATCCTGGTGCTCTGCAATGCGATCGGCAGGATGCAGATCAGGGAGCTCGACCAGGCCGGCATCCGGAACATTGCCCTGAAAACCGATGACCTGGCGGAGCTTCTTCATGCACTTTCCGCTGCCCTCAAGCGCAAAAAAGCGTATTCAGGAAGCATTCTCGACATTCTCCTCAAGCAGGAGGGCCCGGCCGAGGATGCTTGCCTGCTGACATCATCAGAAATCGAAATCGTACGGCTCATTTCTTCAGGCCTGACCACAAAGGAAATCGCCGTAAAGAAACACATCAGCTTCCACACCGTGACGACACACCGCAAGAATATTTTCCGGAAGCTCGGCGTATCGAGCAGCCCCGAACTGATGCTTTTCGCCATCAAGGCCGGGCTTATCGACAACATCGAATACCACATCTGAGCATCCATCCATCGCCATTACCTCTTTTACGGTACTCAAAATACCCAAACGGCGGGATTTCCGGTCCCCCCTGCAATGTCGATCTTGAGTATGACGCTCAAGACAACCCAAACTGCTGTACACCATGTCACGCATCGCAAAAAAACTGACCGACCTGATCGGCAACACCCCCCTGCTCGAGCTTGAAAATTTCAATCGCGAGAATCAGGCGCTTGCAACAGTCATCGCAAAACTTGAATATTTCAACCCTGGCGGCAGCGTCAAGGACCGGATCGGCTTTTCGATGATCGACGATGCCGAAAAAAAAGGTCTGATCGGCAGGGATACCGTCATCATCGAACCCACCAGCGGCAACACCGGCATTGCTCTCGCCTTCATCGCTGCGGCAAAGGGATACCGGCTTATCCTTACCATGCCGGAAACCATGAGCGTCGAACGGAGGAACCTGCTCAAGGCCCTTGGCGCCGAACTGGTGCTGACCCCCGGTCCAGAAGGGATGGGCGGAGCCCTGAGAAAAGCCGACGAGCTCCAGGCCCGATATCCCGGTTCTTTTGTTCCGCAGCAGTTCAGGAACCCCGCCAATCCCGAAATCCACCGCAAGACGACCGCAGAAGAGATCTGGAGCGATACCGACGGTAACGTGGATATCTTTGTCAGCGGTGTCGGAACGGGAGGAACCTTAACCGGGGTCGGGGAAGTCCTGAAAGCACGCAACCCCGGTGTGAGGATCGTCGCGGTCGAGCCTTTCGATTCACCTGTCATTTCCGGTGGCAGACCCGGACCTCACAAAATCCAGGGCATCGGTGCAGGGTTCATCCCCGAAATCCTGAACACCGGCCTCATAGACGAGATTGTCACCGTGAAAAACGAGGACGCCCTGCAAACCGGCAGGCACCTTGCGCGCACCGAGGGGCTCATCGTCGGCATCTCTTCTGGAGCGGCAGCCTGGGCAGCTCTCCAGCTTGCGAGGCGGGAAGAGAACAGGGGAAAACGGATCGTGGTCGTTCTTCCGGATACCGGAGAGCGGTACCTTTCCACCCTGCTCTACCAGTTTGAGCCCGAACAGGTCAGCATCTGAAGACCCCTGCGGGAAGGGTGCCGGGAAAGCACGGCCACTCTTCCTGTAATCACAGCAGCATCCGAAAGTCACGCCCCATCGGCAAGGTCATGATCATGGAAACAAGAAGCGTCAGTTTTATCGAGGATACCATACGGCTCCTGTCCGGTCTCGATCAGGATGAATGCCGGTATCTGTACGACGAGAAAAACCAGCTGCCGTCGATAGACAGACTCAGGGAAGCCGTCCAGCTGCTCCGCTCCATCATCTTTCCGGGGTATTTCGGGGATCCGGTATCCGGCAGCTCAACGCTGCCTCATTTTCTCGGCGTAAGGCTGGAAAAACTCTACACTCTCCTTGTCGAACAGACACGGAACGTACAACATTTCGAACCTGTCGCACAACGCATCGGCCATCCCGTGCAAGACGCCGGTGAAACAGTGCGCCGCTTCATCGAAACCCTGCCGGGGCTGAGGAGGACCCTCTGCACCGACGTCAAGGCAATCTACAACGGCGACCCTGCAGCAAAGAGCCATGGAGAGATCGTGTTCTGCTATCCTTCCATAAGGGCCATGATCAACCATCGCGCGGCTCATACCCTGTTGCAGCTCGGTGTTCCGCTCATACCAAGGATCATCAGCGAAATGGCGCATTCCGAAACCGGAATCGACATCCACCCCGGCGCAAGTATAGGCGATTATTTCTGCATCGATCACGGTACCGGAGTCGTTATCGGGGAAACATGCATCATCGGCAACCATGTCCGCATCTACCAGGGAGTAACGCTGGGAGCAAAGAAATTCGAACTCGACAAGGATGGAAAACTGTCGAAAAACCTGCCCCGCCATCCGATCATCGAGGACAATGTGGTGATCTATTCGAACGCCAACATCCTCGGAAGAATCACGATCGGAAAAAATTCCGTTATCGGCGGCAGCGTCTGGATCACACGAAGCGTTCCCGCACACTCCAGAATCCTGCAGCGGAAAGCAGTGGAGAGCAGCTTCACGAACGGCCTCGGTATATGAAAACCGTCTTGTCACCATCATACCACCTTTAAATGAACGCACCATCAATGTCAAACTCAAACAGGGAACCGAACAGCCTTCTGCAGCGCAGCGTCACCACTAAGGTGGCAAGAAACCTGGCCAATACGACCAAGACCCCGCCGCAGATGATGTCCATCACCCCGAGGTGGCTCCTGAAGCTCCTGCCGTGGGTTCATGTCTCATCGGGCACCTACCGCGTCAACCGCACGAAAATCGAACTGCAGAAACCCGACCGCATCGGCATCGAATTTCATGAAGGCTCCCCTTCTTTCAAGCCCGAAGCCCTCAAAAGCATTCCGCTGCTCGCCTCGTTCAACGACGAAATCATTACCGGGCTGGCAAAGAAGTTTGTTCTCGAAGAGTCAGACATAGGCAACACCCTGATCCTCGAAGGAGAAGAGCGGCACAAGCTCTTCATCATCGCTCACGGTCAGGTGGAAATTCTCAGCAAGGGCCTTCATGGAGAGGAACTGCGCATCGCGCTGCTCTCCGAAGGGGAGTATTTCGGCGAAGAGGAGCTCGTTTCCCAAAAACCCTCGACAGTCACCATCCGTACCATAACTCCGGTTTCATTCTTCTCGCTTTCAAGCAACGATATTGAAAGACTGTTCAGGGAGTCCCCGTCGCTCAGGGAATTGTTCGAAAAAACAGTGGAAGAGTACCTGAAAATCCGCTCCACGGTCAACAAGCACGGTGAAAAGCACATCGACCTCGTGGCCGGTTTCGATGAAGATGTTGAAATACCGGAAACCTATGTCGATTACTCGAACAAACCAAGGGAGTACTCCCTGCAGGCAATACAGACTGTCGTCCGGGTGCATACCAGGGTTTCCGACCTCTACAACGAGCCGTACAACCAGATCGAGCAGCAGATGCGTCTCACCATCGAAGGCATCAGGGAGCGCCAGGAATGGGAGTTCATCAACAACAGGGAGTTCGGCCTCCTGCATTCGGTCGATCCGGGACAGCGCATCAGCACCCGCTACGGCACACCGACTCCCGACGATCTCGACGACCTGCTCACCAAAGTCTGGAAGAAACCGGCTTTTTTTCTCGGACACCCGAAAGCCATTGCTGCTTTCGAGCGGGAATGCACCTGGCGCGGCGTCCCTCCACCTGCCATCAACCTCTTCGGATCTCCGTTCCTGACATGGCGCGGCGTGCCGCTTATCCCGAGCGACAAGATCGAGATCAACAAGAACAAGGCCGGCCTTGGAACGACCAGCATTCTTCTTCTTCGTGTAGGAGAGAACGAGCAGGGCGTGGTCGGGCTGCACCAGGAGGGTATTCCCGGAGAAATCAGCCCCAGCCTCTCGGCAAGGCTGATGGGGCTCGACAAGCTTGGAGTCGCCTCCTATCTCCTGACGCTCTACTCATCTCTTGCCGTGCTGACCGACGACGCACTTGCCGTTCTTGAAAACGTTGAAGTAGGCTACTACCACGATTACGAACATCGCAAGACAGCGATCAAAACCAAATAAACCCGACGGGTGAACAAGCGTCGACAAAACTCCTCACGAAGCCTTGACGGAGCGCTTCGTGAACTTTCAGGTGACAGCATGACAAGAGAACATGAATACCATCATTTTCAGGATGCGGGAAGCGATGCGCTGAACCCGGTTTTCATCGCACAGCTCGCAAGCAGGATGTTCAACGAACTTCCTGAAGCGGACAGCGTGCCGAAATTTGAAACCGCAGCGGAAGCAGCACCAGCACTGCTTGCCGGATCGGCCCCGGAAAAACCTGCGCATGCAGCAGCCTCGGACAGATGGCATCAGGGCAAACACCCGGACCGGGCGGGCATTTCTCTGCTGCAGTCTGAAAGCGTTCCGGAAACCGCTTCCCGCGTCATGCCTCAGGAGTATTACTTTCTGGGAAGGCAACATGAAAAAGAGCAGGAGTCCCTTGAACATCACGCCAACAAACTCACGGAGCAACAGAGCTATTCTGAAAACGGAGGCGGTTCCTACGGCCTCGAAGAGGCTCTGCCGCGGGACGACTCCTCCGGACGGCCGTCCTCCGGAACAGATTTCCGTCTCACTCCGAAATCCCCCGGCGGTGCGTTCCCCTTTTCGGAAAGAGTATCCGGAGAATCCGATGAAGGGGTGTGCTATGCCGAAAAACTTTACCGAGGATTGACCGGTGAGCTTCAAAGTCCCGAACTGAGCAGGATTTTTCACTCCCTGAAGCGTTACGCAGAGCTTGCTACCGGTGACCTTTCAGCAAAATCCGCTCCCTGGAGGCCGCATGCGCAAGGGCACTTGCCGCAGGGTGAAACCGCATGGCCAGATGCAGATCTCCATCCGGGATGGATCGACGGCACTGCAGCAGGAACCGCAGTAACCCCGAATCCTTACGGCACGGATCCCGGATTCCCTGTAACCTGTTCCTCTCTGCACGGACAGAATCAAACACCTGACGGGAGGAATATTTTTGACGTCCTGAGCATACGGAAGGACTTCCCGGCACTTCACCAGAAAATTCACGGCAGGGACCTTGTCTGGTTCGACAACGCCGCAACAACACAGAAACCGTGGAGCGTGATCAATGCCGTCGCGGACTTCCTCGCACTGGACAATTCGAACATCCACAGGGGAGCCCATACGCTTGCGGCCCGCTCGACCGACGCTTACGAAGGAACAAGGGAAAAGGTGCGCCGGTTCATCGGCGCATCATCCACATCGGAAATCATCTTCGTCCGGGGCACGACAGAAGGCATCAACCTCGTAGCCCAGAGCTGGGGAGGCAGGTTCCTTCAGCCGGGTGACGAAATCGTCCTGTCGATACTCGAGCACCATGCGAACATCGTACCCTGGCAGATGGTGGCACGGCAAACCGGCGCCCGCATACGCGTGATTCCCGTCAATGACCGCGGCGAGATTCTCTTCGAGGAGTACACGAAACTGCTCGGCCCGCGTACCCGGTTTGTTTCGCTCACTCAGGCATCGAATGGTCTGGGCACCATCCTTCCCGTAAGGGAGATGATCCGGATTGCACGGCGTTTCGATGTGAAGGTACTCATAGACGGCGCACAGTCGGTCGCACACATCCCGGTCAATGTCCAGGAGCTCGATGCTGACTTTTTTGTTTTTTCCGGCCACAAGATCTTTGCCCCGACCGGAATAGGCGTGGTTTACGGCAAACGCGAACTGCTGGAAACCATGCCACCCTGGCAGGGCGGCGGCAACATGATCAGGGATGTGCGTTTCGAGGAAACCATATACAACGGGCTGCCTGAGAAATTCGAAGCCGGCACTCCTTCCGTTGCGGATGCTGTCGGCCTCGGGGCCGCTCTTGACTATGTCACGAGAACAGGCCTGGAAAACATCGGGCGCTACGAACACGAGCTTACCGGATACGCTACCGGACGTCTCATTGAAATACCCGGTCTCCGCCTGATCGGCACTGCGGCAAACAAGGTCGGCGTCCTTTCGTTTGTGCTGAACAGCCTGCCCAACGAAGAGGTCGGCAGACTGCTCGACAGGGAAGGCATTGCCGTGCGGACCGGCCACCACTGCACTCAGCCATCCCTGCGCCGGTTCGGAGTGGAGGGCACCGTCCGCCCGTCACTTGCGTTCTACAATACCAAAGAGGAGATTGACCGCCTTGCAGATGTTCTCAGGAGTATCCGGAGGGGTTGAGATCGCAGGAAAACAGCGAAACCGGTTCACAGGCTGTCGAGAAGACGAGTATCCGTGGATTTGCGGAAAGAGTTGCAGGATTTCCCGATACGGCAGCACTCCCTGCGTCCTTCAGACCTCCTGTATGACAGGCTCGGGTCCGCAAGGCTCTTATCGTATTGTATCGGGGTACCGACAGCTGCCTGCGATCAATACACTTCCTGTTGCATTGCAGATGCCTTTTCAAGGATATCCTCCCTGACGGCTTCGAGTCCGACCCGGTCGATCATGTGTCCGAAACGCTCCTTTTTCAATGCTTTCGCGCGATAGCATTCGATCGATGCATCCACGAGGGCATAGACCTCCTCCTCGCTCTCCACGATCTTTTTCAGCACGGATGCAAGACGGGGACTCCTTCCCATGGTCCCTCCGATGAAAACAGTGTATCCTTTCCTGCCGACAACCCATGCATCCGAGGTGCAGAGCGACGTGCAGATCGTGCAGTTGACGCAGATATCCTCATCGATCCTGTATCGCACCTCCCCTGCATGAGAGTCGCCCTGATGATGACGGCTGATCGCTCCAAGAGGGCAGAAACCCAAACACAAGCCGCAGTCTTTACAGGACGACGCATGCCAGACCGGCTCAACGGCCCCTCTTATTCCGATGTCGTTTTCATTTGCCTTGGTGCAGTTGCTTGGGCATACGGTGACGGATATTTTGCATTTCGAAGGCATTTCCTGCCTGAAATAACGGGCATCCAGCTCCCTTGCCAGTTCCTTTGTCCCTATTACCCCCAGGCGGCAGGTCTCCGCTCCCGGACAGGCAACAACCGATCTGACGCGCGGTCCGCCGGCTCCCATCCCGATCCCGGCCCCTGCAAGAGTCTCCCTGGCCATTTCGAGATCATCACGATGAACATAGTGGATTTCGACTCCCTGACGGGTCGAAAGATGCACGCTCCCCCGGCCGTATTGTTCGGCGACTTCGGCAATGCAGGCAAGCTGTCGGGCAGTAAGATCCCCTGCGAGCGCCTTGAGACGCATCACATAATAATCAGGCTGCACCTGGCGCATCATTCCGGGCCTCTCGATGGTCGCCTGATCACGTTCACGTTGTGACATAGCACTCTTCCTTTATTCTTTCAAGATGCCTGAGATTTGCCTTTTTTCACGCGGCGACGGCAAGATTCGAACTTGCGTCAGAAAGGTTTTGCAGACCCCGGTTTCAGCCACTCACCCACGTCGCCGGCTGCCGTTTTTTCTGATCCGGCGGATCAGGTTTCCACGGCCTGGAACTGCGACAAAAAAGAGAGAACAGAGCGAATCTCCAACCCGTATACCATGAAAATACCGCAAATACGGTAGGGTACCCTGCATCACAGGAAACCGTGTGTCCGAAGGGCTTCGAAATCTCGGAATCAGGAAATGGCAGACAAATGGACTCGCGCAGCCGGCCGGAATCATGAGGATTGAAAAAGAGTTTGGAAATAACCGCAGGAAACAGTAACAATTGTTAATGCATCCGGTACCGGCCCGCTGTAAGCAAGCCTCCTTTGTCATCCCGGTCCGGTACATCATCCGCATTGCTGTCCATGAACACGAAAAAAAACGCCTGCTGCATCCCCCGCGTCTCCCTGCCCGGCCGGACAGATATCAAGGATGAGTTACTGGAACTGAATGCCTTCAAAGCCGGGTACGGAACCGGCTTTTTTCGTTCGGCACCGGCAGCAACGCGAAAGGCGAACATGCAGAAAGAGTGAAACATAACCAGAGGATTCTCGTTACCTTACAGAAAAAGAGCTCGAATCATCACCATGCATTTCGAAACCCTTGCGATCCATGACGGGCAGACTCCCGAACCGTTGACAGGCGCTGTTTCGGTACCGGTCTACCAGACATCGACTTTCGGACGGGAAAGCCTCGACAGCAGGCCTGACTACTTCTATTCACGGATCGGCAATCCCACCCGTTCAGCACTTGAATCGACATTGGCACTTCTTGAAAACGGCAGGTACGGCCTGGCCTTCGCCTCCGGCGTTGCGGCAATGACAGCAGCTCTCCAGGTGCTGAAACCGGGCGACCACATCGTCGCCGGCAACGACCTCTACGGCGGAAGCTACCGCATCTTTGAACAGCTCATGAGACCCTGGGGCGTCGACACAAGCTATGCTGAAAGTGAAGCTGCTGACAGCTACGCAGCGTGCATCAGGCCGAATACCAGGATGATCTGGCTGGAGACTCCGTCGAATCCGCTCCTGCAGCTCTGCGATATCAGTGCGATTTCAGCCATTGCGCGTGAACACGGCATTGTGGTTGCAGTGGACAACACCTTTCCGAGCCCCTATTTCCAGCGACCGCTGGAGCTCGGTGCGGACATTGTCGTGCACAGCACAACGAAATACCTCGGCGGTCACAGCGACGTCATCGGAGGCGCGGTCGTGACGTCGGACGACCGGCTGCACCACGCCATTCGAAACTACCAGGGAGCCGCCGGCGCGATTCCCGGTCCGTGGGACTGCTGGCTTGTGCTGCGAGGCCTCAAAACCCTCAAGATCCGCATGAGGGAACATGAAGCCAGTGCGTTGCACCTTTCCTGCGCACTGGAACGTCACCCTGCAGTCGAACGGCTCCTCTATCCGGGTCTTCCCTCTCATCCGCAGCACGAGCTTGCGATAAAGCAGATGAGCGGATTCGGAGGCATGATCACCCTTGTCCTGAAAGACGGCCTGCCTGCCGTAAACAGGCTGATCGCAGGAACAAGGCTCTTTGTCCTCGCAGACAGCCTCGGCGGTGTGGAATCGCTGATCTCCTCGCCCGCGAAGATGACTCTCCGGGCGCTTACAGAAGAAGAGCGCCTCCGCCGCAACTGCACAGACGATCTGGTGCGTCTTTCGATCGGACTTGAAAACGCCCGGGACCTTGAAGAAGATCTCATGAACGCCCTCGCAACCATTTAACCCGACACCGCCATGGCAATCTTTCCGAACATCACCAACACAATCTGCCGCACGCCCCTGGTCAGACTGAACAGGATGGGTGAGGAGCTTGAAGCCGAGATCCTTCTCAAGATCGAATTCTTCAATCCGCTCGGCAGCGTCAAGGACAGGATCGGCCGGGCCATGATCGAGGCAGCCGAATCTGATGGCAAAATCGGACCGAAAACGCTTATCGTGGAGCCGACAAGCGGCAACACGGGAATTGCGCTGGCATTCATCTGCGCGCAGCGGGGCTACAGGCTGCTGCTCACGATGCCGGAAACCATGAGCCTCGAACGCAGGAAGCTCCTGCGCTATCTCGGAGCAGAGCTGGTACTCACTCCCGGTCCGAAAGGCATGAAAGGGGCAATCGAAGAGGCGGAACGGATCGCCGAAGCCGAAAAAGGGAGCTTCATGCCCGGCCAGTTCCGGAATCCTGCCAATCCGGGAATACATCAGGCAACCACAGGACCGGAGATCTGGAACGACACCGACGGCAGGGCCGACATCCTGGTGGCAGGCGTCGGCACGGGAGGCACCATCACGGGCGTCTCCCGGTTCACCAAACCGCTCAAACCGGAGTTCAGATCGGTTGCGGTCGAACCGGCGGCTTCTCCGGTGCTGTCGGGAGGCACTCCCGGACCCCACAAGATCCAGGGAATCGGAGCGGGATTCATTCCTGCAGTGCTCGATGTTTCGATCATCGACGAGGTCGTGACGGTGACCAACGAGGATGCCATATCGACAGCCCGAACCCTTGCCCTGAAGGAGGGAGTGCTGTGCGGCATCTCTTCAGGCGCGGCCGTGCACGCCGCCCTGCAGGTAGCCGCACGTCCCGGTTCCCGGGGCAAGACCATCGTGGCCGTCATTCCAAGCACGGGAGAGCGTTACCTGAGCACGGACCTGTTCATGGGAATCGAGGCCTGAGAGGACTTCCCGTCATTTTTCCCGATCATCCATGAGTTGTCTTTCCGAACATGTATATTGAGCTGCTCGCTGACGCGAGGATCAACTTTTTCCAGGATGAGGATTACCGATGAAGAAGATCACCATAATCCTGAACGGTGAACGGACCGGCATCCCCGAAGGATCGACGGTTGCGGAGCTTCTCGATCTCGCAGGCGCTGAAGGACAGCGGATCGCCGTCGTGGTGAACGAGGCCGTTATACGGCCTGGAGACAGGAGCGCAACGATCCTGAAAGAGAACGATCAGGTCGATCTGCTTGTTTTTGCAGGGGGCGGATGAACATATTTGTGTCTTTCTTTTTCTTATCTACAGACCAATGGATGTCCTGCAGTTAGGATCATATGGATTTTCGTCGCGGCTGATTCTCGGAACAGGCAAGTTCAGCAGTGTTCCGGTCATGCTTGACGCGGTCAGGGCTTCCGGTACCGGGATGGTGACCGTCGCCCTGAGACGCTTCAACCGCGAACAGGCTGAAGACGACCTTTTCGGCCCGCTGGCGGAAATGGCGGGCATGACAATCATGCCCAACACGTCCGGCGCCGCGACAGCCCGGGAAGCCGTCAAAGCCGCACATATCGCGCGGGAGCTGTCAGGCAGCCCCTTCGTCAAGGTCGAGATTCATCCCAATCCCCAGCACCTCATGCCGGACCCGATCGAGACGTACGAAGCGTCCCGCATCCTTGCTGCAGAGGGATTTCTTGTCATGCCCTACATCCCGGCCGATCCGGTGCTGGCAAAAAGGCTCGAGGATGCCGGCTGCGTCTCGGTCATGCCTCTCGGCTCGGCAATCGGAAGCGGACAGGGCCTGTCGAACGCGGAAATGATCAGACTGATCGTTCGTGAAAGCACGATTCCCGTGATTGTGGATGCCGGACTCCGGTCGCCTTCGGAAGCCTGTGCCGCAATGGAAATGGGATGCGCTGCCGTTCTGGTCAACAGCGCCGTTGCCGCTGCCGGAGACCCCCCCGGAATGGCTGCGGCATTCGCCATGGCCGTCGTTGCCGGGCGGCAGGCAAGACGTTCGGGAATCATGCCGAAATCGGGTTCAGCGGTGGCATCAAGCCCCCTGACCGCCTTCCTCGGGACCGGATCATGAATGCACTGCCTGCATGGCTTGCCGACAGGAAATTATCCGACGATATCGCCTCCATGCTTCTTCCCGGCTCACCCGTTTCGCTTGAGGAGTTGGCTGCTGAATCCCAGGCAATCACCCTTCGCCGTTTCGGACGCATCCTTTCGCTCTATGCGCCGCTCTATCTTTCGAATTTCTGTTCGAGCGGCTGCGTCTACTGCGGCTTCGCCTCAGACAGGCAGACGCCCCGCCGCAGGCTCGAGGAAGAGGAGATCGAGCGGGAACTTGCAGCAATGAAGACCATGGGTATCAGCGATGTCCTGCTGCTGACCGGAGAACGCACTTCGGAGGCAGGGTTCGACTACCTTCTCCGCAGTGTGGAAATCGCCGTGCGGATGATGCCGAAAGTCTCCATCGAGTCGTTCCCCATGAGCGTCAGCGAGTACCGTTCTCTTGCAGACAGCGGGTGCACCGGCGTGACCATCTACCAGGAAACCTATGATCCCGGGAAATACGGAAAACTGCACCGGTGGGGCCCGAAACAGGGCTTTCTGGACCGCCTCGAAGCACCTGAACGGGCGCTTCAGGCAGGAATCAAATCGGTCGGCATCGGAGCCCTGCTCGGCCTGAACGACCACGTGGACGAGGCGCTGAAACTCGCCCGCCACCTTCGGCATCTCGGCCGGTCGTACTGGAAGGCGGGACTTTCGGTGTCGTTTCCGCGCATCCGCCCGCAAAAGGGAGGCTACCGGCCTCCCTCTCCTGTCGGTGACGCCGCGCTTGCACGAATGATCCTTGCTTTCCGCATCGGGTTTCCCGATGTCGAACTTGTGCTTTCGACCCGTGAAAGCCCCCGCTTCCGCGACGGCATGGCAGGACTTGCCATAACCCGCATGAGCATTGCCAGCCGTACGACGGTCGGCGGATACTGTGAGCCGGGAAACCGTACCGGAGAAGGACAGTTCGAAATCGTCGACAACCGGGATGCGGAAACCTTCAGAAAGGCGATGCGGGCAAAAAATATCGAGCCGGTCTTCAAGAACTGGGAACCGGCGTACAACGGAGCTTCCGGGGGCATGGAGGTGCCGGCGCCATGGGCCTGAATGCCGAGCAGCGCCGGCGTTACGAACGCCACCTGTCACTCCACGAAATCGGGGAATCCGGCCAGGAGAAGCTCCTCAACTCCCGCGTTCTCGTGGTAGGTGCGGGAGGCCTCGGCTCCCCTGCCGCATTCTACCTCTCGGCGGCAGGCGTCGGCACCATCGGTCTGATGGACGGCGATACGGTCGATCTCGGCAACCTGCAGCGCCAGATCCTGCATACGACCGGTGCGGTCGGCCGGCAGAAGGTCGACTCCGCTTCGGAACGGATCGGCGCCCTTGATCCCGCAATCAGAATCAACCGGTATCCGTTCAGGCTGACCGCAGGAAATGCTCCGGAGATCCTTTCCGGATACGATTTCCTCATCGACGCCACGGACAATTTCGAATCGAAGTTCCTGATTGCACACGTCTGTCACCAGGCGTCGCTGCCCTATTCCCATGCGGGCATCAGCCGTTTCTTCGGACAGACCATGACCGTTCTTCCAGGAAAAACCGCCTGTTACCGGTGCGTGTTTCATGAGGAGGGCATACCTTCAGCAGCCCCTCCCGAGGGACCGCTTGGAGCCGTTCCCGGTCTCATCGGCTCCCTTCAGGCGGCAGAGGCCGTCAAATGTCTGCTCTCGATCGGCAACCCCCTTTTCAACACGCTTTTCACCTGCGACGCCCTGACGATGACGATCAGGAAAATACCGGTGCGGCGCGATCCCGGCTGCCCTCTGTGCGGAGCCCCGTAGCATCACCCGATCTGCCTGTCATCATCGGAGATCTGCACTGAAAGCCAGAGCCCGGTTTTTTCCGGGCTCTGGCGATTGCATGCGTATGGTTAGAATACGGGTATCAAAGGATCGACAGGAAAATCATACAGGCCGACCAGGCCGACGGCAAGATGCGAATCATGATCATCGTCATGATCATTATGATCGTCGTCACCCGATGAACCTCCGCCGGGAAGGGGAAGAGGCGTCGGCGTCGGGACAGGATCAGGAACCGGCACAGGATCGGGTGTGGGCAGGGGAATGGTATCCGGCACAGGCACAGGGTCGGCCGGCACGACCGGCGCGGTATGATCGACCCGGAGACCGCTGGCGATCTCGAGCTGACCGGTCACGATGTAGTGCTTCGCTGCAGCGATGTAATTGGTCGCGCCGAACGCCAGCACGAGGTCGGCATTTGCCGCCAGATACGCAGCAGCGTCGAAGCTGATCGTCCGCCCCTCGATGATACCCGTGCTGTTGTAGTGCAGCGCGGCATTGACGGAATCCTGGTCGTTGACGAGGCCGTCCGCTTTGACCCAGTTGATGAGATCCGGATACGAGGCAATGTATTCCCAGCTCTCCAGAGAACCGGCAGCGATCTTGCCGCTTCCGGTTCCGGGAACGGGAGATGCTGTGTGGTCGGCTCGAAGCCCGCTGGCGATCTCTATCTGACCGGCCACGATGTAGTGCTTCGCCGCAGCGATGTAGTTGGTCGCGCCGAACGCCAGCACGAGGTCGGCATTTGCCGCCAGATACGCAGCAGCGTCGAAGCTGATCGTCCGCCCCTCGATGATACCCGTGCTGTTGTAGTGCAGCGCGGCATTGACGGAATCCTGGTCGTTGACGAGGCCGTCCGCTTTGACCCAGTTGATGAGATCCGGATACGAGGCAATGTATTCCCAGCTCTCCAGAGAGCCCGCGGCAATCTGGCCGCTTCCGGTTCCGCCTGACGGAGGCGGAGTTACCGGCGGAGTGACCGGGGGCGTCACCGGCGGTGCGGCGGCAACCGTAGTGAAGTCGTAGGTTGCCGTACCTGTAAAGCTGTTTCCTGCAGCATCCTTGACGGTGCCGGATGCGAACGTCACGAAATACTGCGTCCCGTTCGCGAGACTGGCGGCAGGATTGATGGTCAGCGTATTGCCCGACACGGTCAGGTTCGGACTGAGGGCAGCGTCGTAGCTCTCGACGACAGGCCCCGAAGCAGAACCGCTGTGGATCTCGATCGTGCCTGTCCCTTTCTGGATCGATTCGCTGAACGTCACGATGATGTTGCTGTCGACGGGAGCACCTGTCGCGCCGTCGCCCGGATTGTACGCGGTAACCGCTGGCGGAGTCGTGTCGGTTGCCGGGGGCGGGGGAGGCGGCGGTGCGGCGGCAACCGTAGTGAAGTCGTAAAAGGTGGCGCCGACGAAGTTGTTCCCGGCAAGATCCTTGACCGAACCAGAAGGAAAGGTGACAAAATACTGGGTTCCATTCGCAAGACTGGCCGTCGGGTTGATGGTGATCGAACTTCCCGAGACCGTGAGGTTAGCGCTCGTGGCAGCGTCGTAGCTCTCGACGACGGGACCGGCTGCCGAGCCGCTGTGGATCTCGATAACCCCGACACCCCTCTGGATGGACTCGTTGAAGGTCACCACGATGTTGCTGTCCACGGCAACTGCGGTCGCCCCGTCGGCAGGGCTGAACGCAGCCACCGCGGGCGGTGTGGTGTCCGAGGGAGGCGGCGGAGGTGGAGGAGGGGTGGTTCCGCCGTAGGAGAGCGTCACCGTCTTGTCTCCGAAAACCAGTGATTCAACGTCCTTGAGTTGCAGCTGGAAACTGGTTCCTCCCGTACTGGCGCCGGACACGACAATGACTCCGCTCGCGTTGACAGGGTTGATGGTAAAATTCGTGCTGAGGAACTTGTTCAGGTACTGGGTGGTCCCTTTGGCAAGATAGAGCGTGTCCGTTCCGGCGAGACCGTCAAAAACATAGATATCTCCGGGCGCCGGCTCGCTGCTCTTGAAGTTGACGAGACTTTTCGTATCAGGGCCTGTTGTTGCTCCTTGCAATGTGTAAGTTGCCATAGTGCTCTCCTTATCAGATGTTTTGTGTGATGTGATAGTCGTTTACGCACTTGACAGCCATACTGCTCTGACAGGTGACCTTGTGTTCTGTAGGGAACGCATCCCGCGGATGTACCCCTCCAGAACATCCTGACTTGCAGGACTCTGTCGAGGGTTATACCTGTTTTTCAGACTGCATACTGCCCGCGACAGCCTTTGCTGCCTGAAGGTATCGCGTCCCTGTTTCTTATTTTCCTGCTCTCTCAATCACGGGGGAGAGAGATGAGATGAACGCACTTCGCGGAGAATTCAGCCGCCAAGGACGTGTTTTCCGATATGGTCGATGAAATGCGGCGCTTCCATGACGCCCACCACCCTGCTTTCCGGAATCTCCTGGCCGGAACCGTTGAAAAAGATGATGGCAGGAGGACCGAACAGACCGTAGCGCTTCATGAGCTGCCGCTGTTCTTCGCTGTTCGAGGTCACGTCAACCTGCAGAAGAGTCAGGCCGCTGAGGCGTTCCTTCACCCTGGGATCGTGAAACGTGAAGCGATCCATCTCCTTGCAGGCGACGCACCAGTCGGCGTAAAAGTCAAGCATGACCGGCTTTTTCGAGGACTGCAGCGCCTGATCGAGCTCCTCGGCCGAACGGATGCGGGTAAAACTGACTGATTCCGGACCGGCCGTCCGGCCAGAAACTCCTGCCTGAAGCGGGGAAAGGGGTTCAAGGGCATTGGAGCCGCCCAGCGCGACTCCGGCCAGTTCAAGCGAGCCGATGACAAAAAGCACAAGGCCGAGAGCTTTTTTGAAACGGAGGACAATCGTGGCTTTTTCAGACAACGCGTCGAAGACGCCGAGGAAAACAGCGCAGAGGATGGCGAACGCACCCCATGCAAGCATGGCCGCCCTTGCCGGCAGTACCGGCGAGACCATCCAGATGGCGACGGCGATCAGGAGAAGTCCGAACAGATATTTCACGCCTATCATCCAGGCGCCGGCCTTCGGCAGAAGGCTTCCTGCGGAAAGACCGATGAGCAGAAGGGGAACACTCATGCCCATGGCCATCGAGAACAGAGCAAGACCGCCGATCACCACATCTTTCGTCTGGCTGATGTAGACGAGCGTGCCTGCCAATGGTGCGGCAACACAGGGACCGACGATCAGCGCGGACAGTGCGCCCATGATGAACACGCCGGCAAAACGGCCGCCTTTCAGGTTGCCGGATGCCTGGTTCAGCCTGTTCTGAACGAAAGCCGGCATCTGCAGCTGATAGACATCGAACATCGACAGGGCAAGCAGCACAAGAAGGAGGGCGAACGAGGCCAGCACCCACGGCTTCTGCAGTGCGCCGGCAAGTCCTTCTCCGGCAAGTCCGGCTGCGACACCGAGCATCGTGTACACGAGAGCCATACCGAGGCAGTATGCAACAGCCATCAGGAAACTGCGTCTGCGGGTCACGTCTCCTTCGCCGACGATGATGGACGAAAGGATCGGCACCATGGGAAGAACACAGGGCGTAAAGGAGAGCAGAAGACCGAAGACAAGAAATGCCAGGGAGATTTTCCACAGGCTTCCCCCTTCGAGGGTCGCCCTGGCCAGTGAAAGATCATCCCCAGCCCTGCGTTCCTGCTGAGTATTCTGTACCGGAACGGCGGCCGGTTTTTCAGAGACAGCCGTCCCGCTGCTTTCAGCACCTGTCGGCGTATCAGTGGCAAGGGCAAGCACTCCGGGCCTGGCAGGATCAACGCTGTACTGCCTGGTCATGGGGGGATAGCACAGCCCGTCTTCCGCACAGCCCTGGTATTCGACGTTCAGGGTGAACACGCCATCCGCCTGAACCAGAGGCAGTGCGACCGTAAGCGCATCATGATAGATCTGAACCGATTCGCCGGTTGAAGGGTCCTTGACCGATATGCCGGCAGGCAGTTCCGGCTGCTGAAGCCGGCTATTGCCGTTGTCTGCAGTGACCTTGATCCTGTCACGGTAGAGCTTGTACCCCTTCGCAATATCCCAGTGCAGAACGACCGAACGGGAATTGCTCAGTTCAGCCCTGACCCTGAATGCCTGGTCGGGATCGAGGAAATCCGCTGCACTTCCGGTGCTGACCCGGAGAAGCAGCAGCAGGAGCAGGCCGAAAAAAGCAGCTGTGCGTCTGAATGATAACTGGTGCATAACTCTGTTCATTGTTCTTAGTTTCTGTAGTACATCTCGCCAAGGCTGTCTATGGCCATATACTTCAAGCCGTTTTTTTCCAGAAAAGCGAGGCCTTCCCCCTCCTTCAGCATGGCAATCGTCGACCTGCTTCCTGCAGTAAAGGCCGATTGAGCGAGAACCGTTACGGACTGCCAGTAGGTTACCGGATAACCGGTACGGGGGTTGATCACATGACAGTACCGGCGCCCTCCCGTCACAAAATATCGCTCATAGTCTCCGCTGGTCGTCAGTGCCCCGGTATAGAGCGGGATGGAAGCAACCGTGCGGTTTTTCTGCCGGGGATCCTGTATCCCGATCATCCAGGGCTCCCCGCCCGGCTTGGGGCCGATCACCCTGATATCTCCCCCGAGATTGACGTAACCATACCGGATTCCCTGCATATGGAGAACTGCTGCCGCACGGTCCGCGGCATATTCCTTTCCGAATCCGCCGAAGTCCAGCTGCATGCCTGCCAAAGTCAGGCGAACGGTATTGTCCCGCCTTTCCACTTTTTCCCACCCGATCAGATCAAGCAGGGGACGGAGCAGATCCGGATCCGGAACGGAGGCCTTGCTGAAATCCCACGCCCGTCTCAGGACTCCGGATGTGATGTCGAACAGGCCACCGCTGGTTTCGTACAGTGCATCCGCATAACCAAGCAGGGAGCCCGTCTCCTCGTCATACGGCACCGGATCGCCTCCGGCAGCGGCATTGATTCGCGAAACGATGGTATCGGGATGGTATCGGGAATACTTCTTTTCGATTCTTGACACCTCTTCAACCGCCTGGCGGGCTACCGATTCGGCAATGTTTCTGGCATCGGCAGCCACAACGATTTCAGAACTGCTTGCCATGGCCTTGAATTCGAACCGGTAAATCGTCATACCACCTTTTCGCGTTTCTCCCTCGTAGACTGCGGGTCACCGTACCATGCACCCCTGGGGCTGCAGGAACGGTTGCCCGTTAAAAAACCCTACAGTTTCCTTGAAATGCCAACCTGAATGCTTCTGAAGTTGAACGGTTCAAGTCCGGGGTCTCCGTCGCCGTTCACACACCAGTCGGCACGCTGCTCATAATGCTCGAACTTGACGTCGAATGTCCAGTCTTCTGCAATCTGTTTTTCGACCTTGACGCCGAGCGTCAGAGCGCCGAATGCCGAAAGACGCTGGTCAGAAGTGGAAAAGTCTCCCGGATTTGCCGGAAAGGGTGCAATGTCCGGCGAAGAAGGATCGACAGGCAGATAGAAATCGGCTGCGCTCTGGGAATGAAGCCTCACCGAGGGTATGATCGTCCAGCCTTTCGAAAGCGGCTGGACGTATTCCAGACCGAGCGTGTGGGCATCGATGCCGAACGAATCGGTATAATACCGGTACGAAAGCCTCGATGTTCCGTCGGTGCCGTCGAAATGGTGGTTCCACCTGGCCATGACCGTCTTGATATCCCTCTTGTCCGGCCTGAAGTCGTTTTCCTTGTAGGGATCGTCGTAGTAGCCCTCGCCCTTCGAGAGACCGAAGTTCACCTGCATGATATCGGTTTTCGACAAAACCCGCGTGATACCGAACAGTCCTGCATAAATCTCCTTCTTCTCGTCCTCTACCACATTGTTGTTCGGGTTGATGGTGTCGTTGGTATAGCTCGCGCCGATGGTGAGTGTTGTATTCTTGTCCTCTGAAGATAGGCTGCCCTGCAAGGAATAGCTGCGTGATACGTAGTCGGATTCGCTGGAATAGCTTGTACCTGCCGTGACGCTCCCGCCCGAAAGGTAGCGGGTAATGCTCAGGTCACCGGCATGTCTTGTTTCCTCGGAGCCCGAAGCGCCGGAGACCGCATCGCCCATCCAGGTATGATGCGCCGGAGATGCGCCGGAAACCGAGTCGTAGGTATACGAAGTGGATATCGACCATTCACCGGCTATGGGCACCATGCCCATGATGGAAAAGGCATTGACACCGATCCTGTCCTGGTCCGGCTGCCAGTCCTGGTAGTTGAGATATTTGAATGCCACGACACCTCTTTCAGGCGCCGCTTCCGCATAAGCTGACTGAACGGTGTTCAGGGACATGGCTGCCGTGACAAAAGCAGCTCCGAAAAGATGCGTTTTTTTTGTCGGGACTGTTTTCATTGGATTATCCTGAAAATTAAAATTTCGTGTAGTTGCAGCCGCAATATTAATTACATCCGCAGCCGCCGCCGCCGACTCCGGCGCCGCCTGAAGCTCCTTCCTTGCTGCTGTAGATATGCTCGGTGAACTTCGTATCGAGCGGGTCTCCCTCGAACGTCATTTCAGGACGGGCAAGCGTCTCCTTTTCCCAGGGCTGTACCGCCTGGCTGACCGAACAGCCCGAGAGGGCGAGCAGCATCAGCAGGAATCCGTGACAGAGTGACAGCCGTTTGATGTTTGTTTTCATTTCCGTCCCTCCAGTGCAGACTGAATTTGTTGTTCAAGCTTTGCCTTGTCAGCATCCCTGAAGCCCGCATGCTGGAAAACGATTTTTCCGTCTCTGCCGATCAGGAAACTGGTAGGCATTCCCTTCACGCCGTAAATCTTGGGAAGAGTCCCCTTTGCATCAAAAGCAACGGTGAATTTCGCAGGATTCTGACCAAGAAACTTCTTTGCGTCTTCGGTTTTCGCGTCGAGATTCACGGCAATCACTTCCAGGCCTTTTGCCTTGTACTTCTCATGCAGGGCATTCATCCAGGGAAAAGACTGTTTGCAGGGTCCGCACCAGGAAGCCCAGAAGTCGAGATAGACCACAGAACCGCTCCTGCCCGACAGCTTCACGGTTCCCTGCTGTCCCGGCAGCTCAAAATCAGGCGCACTGGCTCCCGGCTGAACTGCAAATGCAGTGCCGCTGAATTGCAGGCAGCAGAAGAAAGCGACAAGAAGCGCACCCCAAAGTTTTTTCCTGACATGTACCATAAGCATGAGAATTTGGTTAATTGTATGACTGCTGAAAAAGTCTCCTGCCGCCAGCCTCGACCAGTTCCGGGTATTCAGGACCGAAAGAAAACCGCACAGCATCCGCCTGTCCGCCACACCTGAAAATCGACACGATCCTTCCATGCTCATGTCGACCATGAAGTGCATGGCGACCGCTCTGGTTCCTGCTACCGGCAACAGAAAAAGGTTCCATCTCTTGCCGGAAGGCGTAATCCTGCAATGTACCTGAAAAACGAGAAACAGACCACGTCAGACCGGATTGCAATGCATGCCGGCAGGAAGGGTCACGGCATAGCATCGACCTTCCTGCAGAAACTGACCGTGATGACCGGGGTAATGACCAACCGAGACAAAGAACAAATATACTTAACAATCGTTAAAACGAAAAGCAAAAAAAAAAGAAAACAGCAATCCATTCCTTCTTCGTCAGCGATTCCCTCGTGTACCGATCGTCGCCGTTCCGCCTGACATTCCTGATCTTGCTCCCATGTTCTCCGGGCATCGCTGCGTGACCGGGCTCACCGGATCACGCAGTATGCACTGAAGCATTTCAACTACCCTAATGTAGCCAGCCGGCAGTTAAAGCATGCTTAATGATTGCTTAAAAAAAGCTTAAAAAGAACGGAATGCATCAAAGAACATTTCTTTTCCTGACGGACAATCAAGAAAGGCGTTCTGTCCTGTATACAATCCACCCTCAGATAATCGTCCTTCTTGTATGACGATGTTCCACGGGATAACCTGCGCAGAAAACTGTTTTTTCTCTTTTCGGAAAGAAAAAGCCATTACCGTTCTCATCGAAAGGTAATGGTTCACAGGAACTGAATGGGGTGAGACTACTTGGAAATATTCAGGGCAAGGCTTGCAGTCTGCTTGTCTGCAACCGTCACCATGGTTTTTTCCTTCAGTTTCAGTTTTTCACTCCACACGCCGACCTCATAGGTTCCGGGAGGAACATTGCCGATGGTGAACTTGCCGTCAGCGCCGCTTACGCTGAAGTAGGGGTTCTCGAGAACAACCACGAATCCGGACATTTCAGAGTGCACGTTGCAGAGCAGGTTGACCACGCAGGGCTTGTCGAACAGAACGGGTTTCGACATGCCGGGATTGTAGGTCCCCAGGTTGAACTTCTTGCAGACGTCTGCCGAAAAGATGTTATGGTTGACCTTGTCGCTGTTCTTGAAATCGACTGTCGTCCCGACCGGTACTGCAAGCACGTGCGGAACAAACACAAGGTTTTTCTGGTCAACGACACCATGGGCCTGCGGGGCGGCAAACGGACCCTTGACACCTTTGAGATACACAACGGCATCCTTCTTGAATTTCGGCATGGAGGCATTGATCGTCCCCGTCACCGTTCCTCCGCAGAACGCCTTCGATGCGACAAGGCTGAAACAGGTCAGCAGGAAAAACGATTTCACGAACATGCTTTTGATCTTCATTGTCTTCTACTCCTTGCTTTTGAGGTTATGAACGGGTACTGATTCTTCATCCTTCAAGTACGGTACAATTAAAAAGAACTGAAAGTTTCCTGAAAAATATCCTTTTGCCTGCCGCATGCAGAGAAACAATCAGCCTGCAGAGAGGCTCAGCCACCGGAAAATGTCCTGACATAGGAAACGAGCACCTCGATCTCCTCCCTGTTGAAGCTTTTTCCCCATGGGGGACACATGTTCGATTTCCCGACCGAGGCAGATCCGTCGCTGATCACCTTGTAGATCGATTCATCGGACAGGGTTTTCATGAACGCCTTGTCGGTAAAATTTGCCGGAGAGGGCGTCAGGGAAAAGCCGTAGTACTGGCCGCTGCCGTCACCCGCATCTCCATGGCAGACTGCGCAGTAGTGCGTGTACAGCCGCTTTCCTTCTTTCGTGGTGAATGGCAGGTTTTCTGCAGCAGCGGATGAGTCGGCGCCGGAAACGGCGGCCGAATGTTCTTTCGTGCCGGCTTTGCCGCTCTTGCCCTGCTGCTTGCCGCAACCGGCAAGCAGCAGACCGGAAAAAGCCGCAACGAAAGCCAGATTCTTGAAAAGGGTCTTAGTTTGCATCACTTCGTTGTGAGTTTCAGGGTCATCAAAAAGTTGGTCAGGAAAACTCTTTCACGTTCGGTGAAGCCGTAGTTCGGCTCGACGATATCCGGTTTGAACTTCCGTGAGTTTTCAAGATGCTTGTAAATGAAGCCGGGCTTCAGCCGGTTGCCGACGTCCGAAAGGTTCGGTCCGAGGGCGCCTCCGTCGGCACCGATCTGGTGGCACGCCTGGCAGCCTTTCTGATCGTAGAGCTGCCTGCCGAGTCCGATCTGTTCCGGCATGCCCAGGTCGGCGACTTTCGGGATATCCCCGGGAATGTCGGGCGTCACCAGCTCCTGCTGGAAGTAGTTGACCACCACATCGACATCCGACCTGTTGGTGTCCTCCACCTTCTGCTGTCCGAGATTGAATCGCGGCATGGTTATTTTTGCCCCCGTTTTGACCTGGCTGAGTCCCAGCTTCGGCATCTGCTGCAGCAGCGGCCTGATGACATCGGGATTGGCCAGGAACTTGCGGATCCAGGATTCCTGCAGCTTGCTGCCTGCAATTGAAAGGTCGGGTGCGTAATCCGCTCCGATCCCCTTGATGGCATGACAGTTCGTGCATTTCACGTCTGCGATCACCTTGGCGAAGTCGCCGGTGAACTTGTATGTCGGCACGCCGGCCATCCTGTCGAGCTCCGAACGGGAAGGCACCATGAACCTGACCGGCACGTTGGCGTCGGTAAAGCCGTAGAGCACTCCAGCCAGTTCGTTCACCTCTTTTTCGGAAAGACGGAAATCCGGCATGCGCAGTCCGAGCCTGAAGCTCCTCGGGTCCCTGAGCTTCTGCTTGATGTAGCTCAACCGGTCGTGAGCAATCGATTTCTTCATCTTGCCGAAGTCGAGCAGATCCACGGGCTTGCTGCCGATCGAGGTCAGCTCGGCGCCGATCTTCTCGCGCATCTCGTCGCTCCTCAGGAAGGTGACCCCCTGCCTCTTGAGTGACGGAGCGACCTGCACCATCTCCATGCCCTGGATCTTGTGGCACCCGTAACAGCCGTACTGCTGGATCAGATCCTTGCCCTTCTTGATCGACTGCGCCGAGATCGCTGCCGGCGTGGTATAGTTCATCTCCGCCTCGTCATCCTGGTACTCGCTGACGATATACTCGACCAGCGCCGTGATCTGTTCATCCGTAAAGCGGAATCGCGGCATTCTGGTGCCGGGGAAATATTTGTTCGGGTCCTTGATCCAGTTGAACAGCCACTGCTTGTTCGCCTTGCTGCCCACTTTGCTCAGATCGGGCGCATACACCTTGATGTGGTTGCCGCCCCTGCCGCCGGTCGCATGGCACAGGTTGCATCGCGACTCGCTCCAGAGCGTCCGTCCCTGTTCGACAAGCTTCTCGTCGGGTGTTGATGTCGAGTAATCCACATCACGGCGGTTCGTGCCGGACATGCTGAAGAGGTAGTCGGCAATGGCTTCAGCCTGGTCCTGCGTAAAGAAGAACTTGGGCATCCTTGCCGTCGAGAAATATTTCTTGGGGTCCAGCAGCCAGTTCACCGCCCACGAATAGTTGACCTTGGTGCCGACCTGGGTCAGCTCGGGTCCCACGTCTCCCATGGTTTCGTAACCGGGAATCTTGTGACAGCTGTAGCAGCCGTATTTTCTGATGAGCTCGGTGCTGCTGGCGATGTGCTCCGCACCCCGCAGCCCCTTGATGTCCCCGTGGCAGTTCAGGCACGAGGTCTGCGTCATGTTCCCGTCAAGCATCGGTTCATCCCAGTGCTTGATCTTGCCGTGAGCCTTTTCGGCGGATGTCGTGGCGCGTCCCTGTCCGCGATGGCAGAAGGTGCATCCGAACTTTCCGGGCTGATGGTTGCCGAGATAGACGAAACTCAGCGGATGCTTGGTATAGGGCTGCTTGAGAGAGACCTGCCTGAGTCCTTCAATGCCGATATGGCAGGATTCACAACGGTCCGCCTTGTCCGCATCGTTGACCAGCAGCTGCTTGATCTCGATGGGAGTCTTGTCGTTATTGGCGATGATCTCCTTCTTGTCGGCAAGAATCTTCTTCATGCCTTCGATCTCGGCACGTAGTGAGGCCATGCCGGAGGTCAGTCCGGAAATCGAACTGCCGAGCGCTTCCGTTTTCGCCTTCATCGCATTGCCCCGGGCATCAATGGCATCGATGCGCTTCTGCAGGGACTCCATTTTCGCCTTGTCGGCGGGTTTCTGGTTCTTTGTATACAGATACTCGACCTCGAGATACTGACCGCGAACATTCTGCAGCTCCTTCTGGTTCGCGACCATCTTTTCATGCAACGCATCGAGCTGGCTGCTCAGCTGCGTGTACTTCTGCTGGACATCCTTGCTGTGAAACGCCGCTTCCGCCTTCTTGAGATTCGCCTCGAGCTCGGCAAGCTTCCTGGCGCCCCCGGATCTCTGGAATTCCCTCATGGCCTGCCGGTATTCCTTTTCAAGCTGGACCTTCTTGAGAGCCTTGTACTCCTTCTGGTAATGCTTCCATGGCCTCACACCGAACTCGTCGTTCCAGACCACCCATGCGGTAAGGCCCAGCAGGATGATACCGAAAAACGCGAAGAGAGAGACTCTGTACAGTGAGGCTTTATTATTTTCACTCGCCATTTTCAACAGTTTTTTATGGACTTGTTAGAATGACACCGGTTACCGTATACGGAAGAGCAGCCACACGGCACTCAAACGTTGAACCAGGGGGTTATCCAGACATATTTCACCAGAAAGACCAGCCGCAGAACCATCTTGATCGGCACGGACATCATGGTGATGAACAGGAACATGATGGTCGCGTACCTGATCATGCCAAGCTGCTCCAGCAGTTCAGGATTGTTCTTCTTCCAGTACCGGTAGGGGAGAACCATTCCCCCCACCAGGTAGCCGATGGTGACAATCCCGCCGATGATGAACCCTGCAATCGAGCGGGAATCGATGCCGATCATGCTCGTCAGATCCCTTGTGGGCTCGTAGATGACCCGCTGGTGATCCCACTCCTGCCACGGCCAGTACCAGAGCCATCCCGGCCCCCTGAAAAAGACGCCGATCACGATGAGAAGCAGCCAGAGAATGAAAAAACCGAACGAGAAAATCAGGATCGCATATTTCCTTTCCTTGAAGGTGTAATACCCGTTCCCCTTGGGATTGATGTCGATGTACGGTATCGCGATCAGACCGACTACGATCAGCGTGGGCAGAACAACACCTGCAAGCCAGGGATCGAAATAGACCAGCAGTTCCTGCAGGCCGAGAAAATACCACGGCGCCTTCGCAGGGTTCGGCGTCAGGGTGGGATTCGCAATCTCTTCGAGAGGGGCATCCACAAGAATCGACCAGACCGTCAGCCCGATCATGATCGCAAGGGTAATGATCAGTTCGATACGGACAAGCGGCTTCCAGGTTTCAATATCCTGGTCGTTCTCACCTTCGACAGGAAGTCCTCCAGCCTTGAGCCTGTCGTTCTGAAAGGCCTGCTGAAAGGCCCAGACCATGAAGAATGTCACCATGATGATCATGATCACGATGGCGATATTGTCCGGCTGGGTAATGATTTCAATAAAAGGATTCATAATTGACTATGCTCGGACTGTTAGTGTTGAGGTCTTGAAATTCCACCGTCTTTTCTGACTCTCCAGAAATGAACGAACATCAGGACGATCGAAAGGAGGGGAAGAGCCACACAATGCCAGATGTACGATCTGAGCAGTGCGTTGCCTCCCACCTGTGTACCGCCGAGAAGCGCAAAGCGCACGTCGTTGTAAGGTGTGATATGCAGGTACTCGCTGAACGGGCCCTGATAACCGAGGAGCGGAGTGGCCGCTCCCATGTTCGTACCGACGGTGATCGCCCAGAAACCGAGCTGATCCCAGGGAGTGAGATAGCCGGTAAAACTCAACAGGAAGGTAAGCACGAGAAGGATGACGCCGATGCCCCAGTTGAACTGGCGGGGGGCTTTATACGAACCGGTCATGAACACCCTGAACATGTGGATCATCACGACGATGACCATGAAGTGCGCCGCCCAGCGGTGCAGGTTCCTCGTGATCATGCCGTAGGGCACCTGAAACTCGAAATCCTTGATATCGTTGTACGCCTGGTCGACCGACGGGTGGTAATAGAACATCAGCACAACGCCGGTGATCACCAGAAGAATGAAAGCGAAGAACGTGATGCCGCCCATGCCCCAGGTATAGCGCAGCTTCACGGCGCTTTCCCGCACCTTGACCGGATGCAGATGAAGAAACACGTTGCCGAAAATCGCGAGAGCCCTGTCCCTGACGGTATCCCGGTAATCTCTTCGGAAAACGGATTTCCAGACAAGATTGTTTTTGACCTTTTCAAATAGACTGTTCATGTTCCCGTCTCTTTTTATGTTCTCAGCTTGTTATTGGTACCCCCGGAGGCGCTTCAGCTGGCGCTCGTACTCGGCCGGAGATTTTCGTGATCCGTCGGGATTCTTCATGACGATGGCCATCCACGGACAGTCGATCGCGCAGATATTGCACCCCGTGCATGTCTCGTCGACCGCAGCTACGCCGTTGAAGTTCAGCTCCGACTCCACGATCCTGATGCTGTCAGAGGGACAGACCTGTTCGCAGATCCTGCATCCCGTGCAGCTGTCCGTGATCACCACCGCTACAGCTCTTCTGCCTCCGCCCGTTCTCTGTGCCTGTGCCGGCACTGAAACGCCGGCTTGTGCTTCGTAAGTCTCCATATCTCCTTCACATTTCAGTTATCCATCCGCCATCGTTCCTTACGCCTTCAGCAGACTCTGAGGATAGACCTCATTGGAATCCTTGCCCGGCACACCGGCGAATTTGATCGTCTTGTCCACCAGCAGCTGACCGTCCTCGGCGATGCTGATCTTGAACCTGTCCATCGGACGCGGCGCCGGGCCCTCGAAATTCAGGCCGGTGATGTAGTACCCGCTGCCATGGCAAGGGCACTTGAATTTTTTCTGCGATTCCATCCAGCTCGGTGTGCAGCCGAGATGGGTGCACCGTGCTTCCATTGCAAAGAACCTCCCGTCCTGAAGACGGATGATCCACGTACCGAACTCCCTCAGGTACTGCGAGTTGACCTGGCCGGGAGGATAGTCCGCGGGAAAACCTACCTTGAATTGCGAAGGGGGTTCAAACAGCACCCTCGGAAAAAAAAACCGTAAAAAGGCAAGCGAGTTGATGGCAAGAAATCCTGCAAGGCTCCCCCACCCCAGCCGTTCGAGGAATTTCCGGCGGTCGTTCGGGTGATCCTGCTCCATTCCTCCTTCGGACGCTCCCAGGCCGATTGATCCTTCTGTTGGCTCGGTTACGAGCTCTCTGTCATCCTGCATGGCAAATGGTTTATACTTTCAGTAGTAATCTCTTCTTCTTCGAGTTCCGATTCATGAGGAGGCTGCTGTCCGCCCTCACGGACATGGCAGAAAAAGAGGCATGCCTGCTTGACCGGAGAATAACGCATGAAGGAAAATTCCCGGTGTTGCAGGCATGCTTTTTCCACACACACACAACAACAACATGAACGGAAACAACACAACAACACTAGTACAGAGCGATGGAAAAGCCTTGAAACGTCCCACGAAAAAGAACTCCGGGCTTCTTCCATAAAAATACACAACTCACGGAAAGGGCCATGGAAAGGCACGCCTGCTGACAACGTGGATGAAGCAGCGTCATGCATGCCTTTCACGGCCCGGTCACAATCATTTCCCTGTCAGTCCTGCGTCTTAGAACGAAAAGCCTGCGGTCAGGGTGAAGGTGTCCTTGTTCTCATCACCGGCGGTAAGGCCGGGTGTTCCCACCGGAACGATCTCCTTGGTGAAGTGGGTATAGCTGGCAGCGAGAGAGACGCAAAACACCGCAGAAAAGAGCCCCGGACCGCAAGGATGCACCGGCAAACTGTCTGGAGACGCTGCTATCTGATCATCAACAAAGGCAACTGTTTTTCAACGAAGGCACAAGAAAATGCTTCCGATCTGAAAAACGGCTTCAAAAACTGAAACCAACCGTTTTATCGGCTTTCCGTGTCACGGGTTTTTTTCAACACAGTCCCGCTCCCACGCGCAAATCTTGTTGGAAAGCTGGCCATACGTGCCATCATGCATGTATGTCATCAAAGGTCGGCTGTCTGCAAGGTTCACGGGAAAAAACGAACTCCTTGCGGACGGGTGTTCATCGAATCATGGAGTGGTCAGGAAAGCGTGAGGCTTACCTTTGCTTCTTTTCCTGCCCATCTGGCCACGCTATGTTAACAATAGTGAAACAGTTTTGTTTTTCCAAAAAGGAAGGGCAACAATGGAACTTTTTCATGAAATCTTCGTAAGGCCTCCCTGTAGGGAGGCGCAGCAAAAACACAGCGCTCACAGTTTTGCCCATGCTGTGAGCGCCTTTTGAGCATCCGCACCATCGAACACCGTGACTGACCCCTGAAACTCAGGTTATCCTCTGCTCCTGTCAGAATCCGACGTGTGCAAACACCTGGAATGACGATCTGCCTTCATAGTACGGGGCATCCTTTGTCGACAGGTTGACGTACTCCATTCCGACTTTCGCGTTTGGTCTCAGAAAAACCGCGACGCCCGGAATGATCTTCGATATCCTGCCGTTGTAGTCGTCCTTCAGGTACTCGTACCGGAGCACACCGACAAGCCAGGGGTAAATCCAGTAATCGCCTTCAAGAGAGTAGGCGTTCCGGCTGCCGTAACCGATGCTCTTGTCTGCTTCATCGAGAATCTTGCTTGAGTAGAGATACTGGGCAAGCAGGCGGAAGGAGCCGTAATTGGCCTCGATATCACCGGACACTGCCGAACGGGTGAGGCCGATCAGGCCTTCCTGGTTGGACGGCTGTCCACCCTTGTCGGAATGGTAGTAATTGACTCCGAATGTTACGCTGTTGTCCAGGCCGATAAAATTGTTGCCGAGAGTACCCCCGACGCCGGAAAGCAGTCCGTTGCCGCCGATCTTGTAGGTTGCCCTGACAAATTTCGAGTCGGTCAGGGTCCCGCCGCCTTCGGGATCGTCGAAAGAGTTCTTGCCAAGCCCTGCAACAAGCGAATAACCGCCGCAGGAACCGGTATTGGCAGCATACCTGATTTCAAGGCCCCTGGTGACAGCCGGCATGGTCGTCATATACCCATCCCTCTTCCAGCCCGGCCTTGCCGAGATGAGAACCATTTTTTCCGTGATGCCGACCTCGCCAAGCACAAGGTTCAATCCCGGCCGGAACGCCCAGACAAGGTTGAGCTTGCCCCATTCGAGCCCGTCCTGGTTGATGGCAAAGTCGCCGAAATAGGTGATGTTTTCGGTTATTGTACCGGCAAAGAAGGTTTCAAGGTCGGCATAGATTTTCGTAGTCTCGAACATACCCGATCCGTCCTGCCCTTCGGGCATGTAGTAGCGGAGTTTTGCAAGAAATCCCAGCGAGGGCATGTTCGGCATATCGGAAGGCCATACCGCGTCAGGGAAAACGTTTTTGTACGCATCCTGTCCCAGCTTGATGGGTTCTTCCTTTACCATTTCCTCGTCCGTTCCTGCCGGAAAACGATAGCCGTTGTTCCTGAAGGCCTCCCCGAATCCGTTTCTTACGGGCAAGGCGCTGTGGCAGGTGTTACAGGATGTATGGTACTTCCGGGCAAAAACCGGCAAAGCGTCCGCTTTCTCGCTCCAGAGCATCATGGGGGCGATGCCGAGCAACAGGGTTGAAACAATGACCGCAACTTTCTTTTTTTTCATAACACGCTCCCCTGTGTTTGAAGGTTATTGATGGTAGTGATGGTTCTTCCTGGGTTCCAAGTCCGTCGATTTTTCTTCTTTCTCTGCATGCCCTGCTCTGAAACGCACTCCGAGACGCGTACCCGCCCGGCTGAGAGAGGATGCAGCCTGCAATCCCGAAAACTGATGCAGGCGTATGTAACTTTCATGAAGAGATGCGGGACGAAAGACCGTGATGAATCAGAAGCATTGTTGTTCTTCCCTTACAAAGAGAGAAACCGTACCATAGGATCACGAAGCAGAAGATACCTTACGGAAGCAGTGTCGCATAAAGCAGATCACATCCTAACAAACACGTCGAGAACCCTTTTTTTATCGCGCATGACCGCGCTCAGGCGCTTTTGCGATGTCGCCGCAAAAAAATTGCCTGAAGGAACGTTTTCCCCTGGCAATGTTTCTGTTAACGAAAAGGGTTTGTACAATTGTTAACACAATGGCATTGTACAAAATTATGATGCAAAATGCAAATTGCGCAAACAGGACATCAGCGACGTGCAACCGGGCGTCCACGTGATCTTGAACCGGATAATCCCTGCACGGACGGGATTCCGCAGGATGTTGACAATTGTTCCTTGTTTGCGTTCTTCAGCCCTTGTATATTGGATGCAGTTGAACGGGAAGCTGCAGAAGGGAACCGGTTCAACTCCGAGACCGTTTCAATGCTGAGATGCAGTTTTTTGTTTCACACCGGAGAATCGGCGCCGGTGTTCTGCATGGAAAGAAAATTCACGAACATTCATGTGGCGCATCTGCATCAGCGTCCTCCATTCACCAGCTAAACCATTCCTATGGAAGCAGTTCCGCGTCAGTGGTTTCAGTCTCCCTGGAATTTCAGGGAAGCCATCATCTTTACCGTTCTTGCGCTCCTTGCGGGATTCGTCCTGCAGTACGCTGTATCGGGCGCCGGCATCGTCATCCCGGAGTGGCCGTTCAACGTCATGCTGCTTGCGCTGTTCGCTGCCGTCGTTTTCGGGCTCGGCATTGCATTCAGGAAAAATCCCGCGCTCTCCTGGTTCGGCGACATTCCCCTCGGCCTTTGTCTGATTCTTGCGCTTGCCGCCCTGTCCCTGATCGGGGGTATTGTCCCACAGGATCCGTCTGCGCAGCAGAGCATGTTGACGCGGCTGAGGCTCAACCAGATCTTTTCAGGCTGGCCGTTTGCAGTGATCATCATTCTGTTTCTCGCCAATCTCGGTCTGGCGCTCGTATGGAAGCTCATACCTTTCAGCATGAAGAACCTCCAGTTCATCCTGTTTCATGCAGGATTCTGGATAGCGCTCTCCTGCGGTATATTCGGAAGTTCCGACCTCCAGCGGCTCGTCATCTTCATTGAAGAAGGCAAGGCAAACCATCTCGGCTACCGTATGGACAGCGACACCCCGGTATCGTTGCCTTTCTCGGTTTTCCTGCACGACTTTTCACTTGAGGAGTACTCTCCTCAGTTGTTTCTGTACGATCCGTCGAGTGACCGGCTGATCATGGATCGCTCCCAGGCTGTTCTTGACATGCGGAAAGGCACATCGGCAAGCTGGAAAGGCGTCGATGTCCTGGTTCTGGAGTATCTTCCCTCGGCCCTGCCTGGTCACGACGGCACTCCCCTTCCCGCCGACCGGTCGAAGGGCATCCCGTTCGCGAAGGTCAGAATAACCATCCATGGAAAACAGCAGGAGACCTGGATCAGTACCGGAAGCCCGTTCCTCAGGCCGGACGACGCCCAGCTCGGCAGCCTCTACCTGGTCATGGTCCCCGGAACCCCGAAACTGTTCCGGTCTGCAGTAACCCTGCAGGACAACACAGGAAGGACTGAAATGGCTAATCTCCAGGTCAACAAGCCGGTCGGATTCGGCGGATGGAAACTCTACCAGATGGGGTATGACGAAAAAAACGGAAGATGGTCCCGGCTGAGCATCATCGAAGCAATCCGTGATCCCTGGCTTCCTGCAGTCTATGTCGGGTTCTTCATGCTTATGGCAGGAAACATCCTGTTTTTCTGGAACGGCATCAAACGAACTGAGGTGACATCATGAGCTTTGATTTCAATACAGCAGCAGTGACTGCCATGGCATGCTGGGCGGCCGGCACGCTTTTCCATGCACTTTCCAGGAAAACCGCTGCGCTCAAGCTTCCGGGGACGGCAATCTCGTTGGCCGGCTCGGCGGTCATACTCGTGTTTATCGCGGTCTACTGGACTGCCCTCGACCGCCCTCCGCTCAGGACGCTTGGTGAAACACGCCTCTGGTATGCGGCGCTCATCCCGCTTGTCGGGTTCCTTGTTGAATACCGCTGGAAGATCGACTGGCTGAAGTACTACTGCATGGGACTTGCCGCATTCTTTCTCGGCATCAACTTGCGCATTCCGGATGTCTTCGACAAGACTCTCATGCCCGCCCTGCAGAGCCCGTGGTTCATTCCACATGTGGTTGTCTATCTGGTCGGGTATGTTCTTCTGGCCGCATCCTCAGTAACGGCACTGCATAACGTCACCCTCAGACTCCGATCGAAAGACAATGCGGCCGGCAAAACGGTTGCACACTATCTGGCCATACTCGGATTCGTTCTGCTGACGTTCGGGCTCATCTTCGGCGCCCTGTGGGCAAAGGAAGCCTGGGGACACTACTGGACCTGGGATCCGAAGGAAACATGGGCGCTGCTCTCCTGGCTTGCATACCTTGGCTACCTGCATGCTTTCCGCCACAGGATCGACAGCGACAAGCTGCAGTGGTATCTTGCCCTGTCTTTTCTTGTGCTGCTTGTCTGCTGGTTCGGCGTCAACTATCTGCCCTCGGCATCGAACAGCGTCCACAGCTATACGCAAGGCTGAAAATCCGCCGCCGAACCGGGCAGTCATCTTTCCGGTTCGGCGGCGGGAACCTAATAGCCCTGATCCAGAAGGCTTCTGGCTCTTCTGCATCCGCAGCTCAACCCGTTACCGCACGCCTTCTCGAACCATGATCGTGCAGCCGATTTGTCCTGCGGGACGCCACGCCCCTCTTCGTACATATCTCCGAGACTGAACTGGGCTTCTGCATTCCCATGCTCTGCTGCGAGCCGATACCACTTCACGGCCTCGGCGGTGTCCTGTCTGACTGTAAGACCGAGTTCATAATACACGCCAAGGGTTTTCTCGGCTTCAGGCTCTCCCCTCTCTGCTGCTGACCTCACCGAGCTGAGATCCCGCGGAAGAGCAGATACCGTGAGGGAAAACAAAACCAGAACGAGGAGGGCGACTGCAACTGCTTTCATCATGCTGTATGGATAACTGTATAATCTTGTGGTTTTGGGAAAAATAAATTCCTTTCCTTGAAATCAAAGAGTGTACGGCCTGTTGAAGTGAGAAAAGCTGTCTTGATGAAAAATCCAGTGCGCCTCTGTCCTTCTGCAAGACAAGATGACAACTGATCGTGCATGCAAGCGCAGCTTTCTGCCGACAAGCACGAGCGATAGCCCCTCGATGTCAGCGGTTGCGCCTCATTCGTTCCATATCCCCGTAAAACACCATTCAAGGAATCGCCAGAAAACAGTCAGGCGACAGCTCCCCTGAAGCCTGAACCTGACGATTCCGGAATCCGCCCGGACGTCGAGCGGCAGGACGTTTTGATTCTGTGTATCTGGACAGGCATGTGCCAACCGGAAGACGGGTATCGGATACCCTTGAACTCCAGCTGATAATCGCACGGAAAGACCCCTGTTTCAACTGTGCACGACCTGTTAACAATTGTTACATTTCCTTCAGGAAGAGACCGGCATTCTCCGGCACTGTCGGCTGACTATGTTCTTTGTTCTGTTCTTTTGCATTTCGCATTACACACAATCACTCAATCAGGGAAGAAATGAGTTATGAAAAAACTGTCGTTCTCATTGCTTGTTTTTAGCCGTTTACCCGCATGACAGCCGCTTCAAAGCGGCCAGCATGCCTGCAAGCCCCGGAAGTACCGCAACGAAAATCCCTTCACGTTGTTTCCTCCGGTTCTGCAGACATACCATTTCCCGCCCTTCAGACAAGGCGTCTCACAAGAGTTCACCCGTGTTTCGCGGAACGCCGCCCGTCATGCACTGTTTTCGGAATTGCCGTGCCTTTCTGCTGCACCGGCCAGGCCGATCTTCTGCCGTCCGTTGACACGACACCCTGTTTGCACTCCCTTTACGATAGACTTGGGATACGGGCAGGAGAAGGAGACAGGAATGGAGAGGGTGAATATCGTGCCCTCATTCCTTGCGCTCTGTACAGCAATCCTAATCTGCTGCAGATCGGCAAGCTTCTTGACGATTGACAATCCGAGTCCGAACCCGCCGGTACTCGAGCTTCTTGATTCATCGACACGGTAGAATCGTTCGAAAATGGCATGCAGCTTTTCTTCAGGAATCCCGATTCCGTGATCGGATATGCTGCACAAAAATGCATTTGTCCCTGGTTCCAGTGCAATGTCGATCGGGGATCCGGACGGAGAATACTTGATGGCGTTAGACAGGATGTTCTCGATAATCATTTCCAGCATGGCGGGATCTGCGGCGACGTTCCCGCTCTGCATCCTGTTGAAGCGCACTGTCATCTCCTTTTCCGCAGCATGTGGTTTCAGCCGTTCGATTGCGGCTTCGATAAGGATGGAAAGTTCTATCTCCTCTATCCTCGGCCGCAAGCCGGTGCTTTCATACCGTGCGAGCATCAGGAGCTGGTCGATGAGTCGGGCCATCCGGTTCAGCTCCTGCAGGCAGTAATGGATCTTCGTTTCATAGTGCTCCCGTTCCCTCGGCTTGCGGACAAGAACGTCAAGGGTCCCCTTGACGGCGGCAAGCGGTGTTTTCAGTTCATGGGACGCATCGGCCGTAAACTGTTTCTCACGCAGAAAGGCATCCTGGAGTCTGTCAAGCAGGGCATTGATGGTGGCGGACAAACGGTACAGTTCGTCACGGTTGCGTGGAAGGGGGATCCGCTGATCGAGATTTGCCTGCGTCATCTTTTCGGCGGTGGCGATAACCTCATCGATCGGCCTGATGCTCCTGCCGGCTATGAGCCGTGTCAGCACGAACAGGATGAGGATGATGCCGGGAAACGAGAACAGAAATACCATCTGCAGGTCGCTCAGCACGATGATCACATTCTCGAGGGGAAACGCCACGAGGAGGTACCCTTCGGTCAGACCATGACGATTCTCGAGAGGCACCTGCACCTGCCTCACCGTCTGGCCGTTGACGTTGCTGTTGAAATATGCGGTACGCCTGAAACGGGCATGAAAGGAGAGTGAATCCGGAAACAGATTGACCGATTTCTTGACGACCAGCCCTTTCGCATCGACAAGCTGGATGAACTGGGGCTCGACGTCGTTATGCCGGAAGACATCATGCTCGTCCTTTTCCTCCTGCCTGTCGTCTTCGTCGATCGACCTGAAAGAAGCGAGACCGGTGAAATCATTGCTCTTCAGGTCATTTTCTTCAAGTATTTCCGTAACCTCGGCCATGAGTTCCTGATCGAAATGGCGGTACACCGTACTGTCTACCACGTAGTAGACAAGCATGAAAACCAGGCCGATCAGGAATGCCGTCGCCACCGTGTAATAGAAGGCGATGCGGTTCCGGAGACTGATTTCCGGCACTATCTTCAGAAACGTACGGGATGTATGCATCCGGGGGGCATCTTTCGGCATCAGTCAGGCATTTCAGGGTTCACGGACGACATATCCCACGCCCCGGATCGTTTGTATGATGCTCCTGCAGCCTGCGGCATCGAGTTTCTTGCGAAGGAAGTTGATATAGACGTCGATGACGGAAGTGTCGGAATCAAAATGGATATCCCAGACATGTTCGATGATGCGGCTTCTTGTACAGACTTTGTCCTTGTTCCGGACAAGGTATTCAAGGAGGGCAAACTCCTTGGGCGTCAGGACCACCTCAGCCGAATGACAGAAGACCTGATGGGTAACGGGATTGATGTCCAGGCCATCAACGGTAAGCGAGTCGCTCTCGCTGCTTCTGTAACGAAGCTGAACCCTGATTCGCGCCAGCAGTTCTTCAAACTCGAACGGTTTCTTGATGTAATCGTTGGCTCCGGCGTCAAGACCGAAAACAACGTCATCGAGCGTGTCTTTTGCCGTCAGGAACAGGATCGGAACACATTCTCCGGCCTTGCGAACCTGGCGGCAGACCTCGATGCCGCTTATGCCCGGAATCATCCAGTCGAGAATGATCAGATCGTAGTCGTTCGTCATGGCCAGATCAAGCCCGCTCTTGCCATCGTATGCGGTATCGACGGCAAAATACTCCTCTTCAAGACCTTCCTTGAGAAAAGCGGCGATTCCCGGTTCGTCTTCAATGATGAGAATTCGCATAAGGTAGACTGTTCACGCTTACATTCCTTGCCTCTGGCTGCACGCCACCCCTATCTGACCCGTCTTTTCAGCAAAAATAATCAGGAGAACGGCAACAGATGAAAAAATAATGCCGCGCAAGAGGAGCCGCAGCTGCCATCCCCGATGTTTCCTGCATGGTGTACCTGATGAAAGGATGACATCCTGCGCATTGATGCAGAGAGAGTGCCGCCTTCTTTTCTGCCTGGCGGCAAAAGAGAGTGCAACATTACCCTGATCATCCGCATCGACAGTCCATAAGGTATTTCATCGATTCTTAAAGACATCTAAGGCAAATCTTAAATCTTGCTAAAAAAACAAAACAGACCGGCAATCGTATCCGCATGCCGTAACAGGAGTGGTTGGTTTTCAGAAATTGATCCTGATATGCACTTTTTTGTTGTTCTTTTCTTGCCGTGCTCCTTACATTCCGTTGATCTCAGGATCACCACCCGGGAGGGGCGGCATCGCCTTCCCGACAACTTCCTCACTGCTGATCTGAAACCGTCATGACAACCGCGAAAGAAAACTACAATTTCCAGAAGATCATCGCAGTCACGGGAGTACTGCTGTTTCTGATCAAGCTGGCTGCCTGGTACATGACCGGTTCCGTCGCTATTCTCACCGATGCTCTCGAAAGCACCGTCAATGTTGCAAGCTCGTTTATCGGCCTCTACAGTCTCTACCTTTCAGCCAAACCCAGAGACAGGAATCATCCCTATGGCCACGGAAAGGTTGAATTCATTTCCGCAGCGCTTGAAGGAACCTTTATCTCCACAGCCGGACTGATCATCATCTATGAAGCGATCGGCAACCTGAGAAATCCACATCCCATCAGCAGACTCGACTACGGCATCATTCTGGTGACCATAACCGCAATCATCAACTACGTGATCGGCGGCATCGCCATACACAAGGGCCGGAAAAACAGTTCTCTCGCCCTGATCGCCAGCGGCAAGCACCTGCAGTCGGACACCTACACGACAGCAGGCATCGTTGTCGGGCTGATCGTTCTTTTTCTGACAAAGCTGGCATGGCTGGACAGTGTCGTCGCCCTGTTCTTCGCGCTGCTGATCATTGTGACCGGATACGCCATTATCCGTGATTCCCTCAGAGGCATCATGGACGAGGCTGACGAAGAGCTGCTGAACAGGATGGTCTCGCTTCTGCAGGACAACCGTGCTGAAAACTGGATCGACCTGCATAACCTGAGAATCATCAAGTATGGCGGGACCCTCCATCTCGACTGCCATGTGACGCTTCCCTGGTATTTCAACGTTCACGAAGCACATAACGAAGTCGATCGCATCAACAAGCTGGTCAAGGACCACTTCGGCGAAAGCATAGAACTGTTTGTCCACACCGACGGATGTCTTGACTTTTCCTGTGAAATCTGTCAGAAAAAGGAGTGTGCCGTACGCAAGAACACATTCCGGCATAGGGTTGCGTGGACGGTGGAAAACATCGCGAACGATGCAAAACACCGTGCGGGTTGAATACGGGGACGTTCCGGAACGGAAGGCATTTCTTAACTCTTGACATACCGCCATGAGGGTGTTTCTGAAAAACGGCAAGGGCCTTGAAGCCACCGAGCAGTGGCAGAAAAACTGCTGGATCAACATAGAGTGCCCCGATGAGCAGGACAGGGAGTACGTCATCAACGAACTTAACATTCCGCTTTCCTTTTACAAGGATATCGAGGATATCGATGAACGGCCCCGCATTGAGATCGAGGACGGCTGGTTTTTTTTCCTTTTGAGAATCCCCCACAAAACCCATGACACAAGCCTGCCTTTCACCACTGTTCCGCTGGGTGTCATTTTCAACGAGGAAGTCATTCTGTCTGTCTGTTTTTTCAAAACTGATCTGATACAGGACTTCATCGGTCACACGAGAAGAAAAAATATTGTCATCGAGAACAATTTCGATCTCCTTCTCAAACTGCTCCTCTCGTCAAGCATCTGGTTTCTGAAATACCTGAAGCAGATCAACCAGCAGATCAAAACCGCTGAAAGCAAGCTGGAAAAATCGATCAAGAACGAAGACCTCCAGACGCTGCTTCAGATTGAAAAATGCCTTGTCTATTTCATCACGTCGCTCAAGGGTAACGATATTCTGCTGCACAAGATAAAAAACATAAAGACCAGGAGGGACGAGTTCGATCTGGAACTCATCGAGGATGTCGAGGTGGAACTCAAGCAGGCGCAGGAAATAACCAATATCTACAGCGACATCCTCAGCGGCATGATGGACGCCTATGCATCCGTCATATCCAACAATCTCAACGTTGTCATGAAGCGTCTGACATCGATTTCGATCATTCTCATGATACCGACCCTTATCGCCAGTCTCTACGGCATGAATGTTCCCAACTCCTTCGAGCAGTCCTCGATAGGGTTCTGGCTCATCCTGCTCTTCTCGTTTCTGCTTTCAACGTCGGGTGTTCTTCTTTTCAAGCGAAAAAGCTGGCTGTAGCGTCACAAGGCGCGCTCTTTCCGAACGAAACCGCCCTGAATGGGGATGCAAACCGGGGAACCGGATATCAGGGCCTGCAAGGCATCTTCATACGGTATTCCTCGATCACCGGCAGGTCGGCATCGGGAAAATCATGGCAGGAGAGTTCCTCAACGGAGACCAATGCCAGTTCCTCATGATTGCAGGCAACCGGAAGACCCTCAACGATCCTGCAGCGGAAAGGGATGAGCCTGAGGGAAAAATCAGCATAGCAGTGTTCTACCGGGGTCATGCGTTCGAGAACCTCGACCCCGATCCTGAGCTCCTCGAAAAGCTCCCGGTGGAGAGCGTCGGTTTCGGATTCGCCGGCCTGCACCTTTCCGCCCGGGAATTCCCATTTCAGGGCAAGGTCCTTTCCCGCCGGCCGCCTTGCGATAAGAATCTTCCCGTCGCACTCGATCACGGCGCAGACCACATCGCCGATATGCCTTGCCGCTTTCATGCCGCGGTTTCCGAAACGCATCCCCGGCCTCGGCCGATTAGGACAGGACGAGGGAGTGCCGATTGCAAAAAAAAGCCCGTCGAAAAGACGGGCGCACTGTGGAGATGGCGGGACTCGAACCCGCGTCCAAAACATTGCCCGATGCAGTCACCACACTCATCTCCGGTGGTTGGGTTTTCGTGGGCCGATGACACCGCCGGCAGCGTTCGTCCCCTTATCCCGAGATTTTACCCGTCCGTCCCTTCGGGACTGAACGTACGGAGCTTGCTTGCGCGAACCCGAAGGCTCAAGCGCGGGTTATGCCATCCGGTGGCTTCAGAGCAAGCGCATTCACCGCCGGACGATGGCGTCTGAGTTAACTTTTGCTAATCAGGCAGCCATTGCATACGAATAATCGTCTGCATCTATTGGTACATAGACTTCTTTAACGAGTCCGTCCATGCTGAAACTCGGAGTGCAACGACATCTTACACCTGTTCTGTCGAAAGCCTGTCATCCCCGCAAAAAGAAAGAACGAAAGATTGTATGTATATCATTTTCCAACAAGAGATACAACATGTTTTTCCGGACAATCCGTTCCGGCTCTTCGGGACGGCCTCTCAGTTCATGCCCGGCAGTTCCGGTGAGTTGGCGATATAGCGGTATTCTCCTCCCTTCGAACGGACGCTCCTGCTCCACATTCTTTCATATTCATCGCTGAAAATAACGTCGGTTGTCGCCTCAGCGATATACCATGAACCTTCTTCAAACTCCTCTTCAAGCTGACCCGAACCCCAACCGGAATATCCCAGAAAAAAACGCACATCTGAAGGCCTGATGACACCGGTATTGATCAGATAACTGAGCTGATCCTTGTCCCCGCCCCAGAAAACACCGGGCAGTATCTCGAGGGAACCATCGATCACGTCGCCTCTCGTATGCAGGAAATGAACGGTATCGACCTGGACCGGTCCCCCCATATGCAGCGGCTCGTCAATTTCATCGAATCCGGTAATGGCCTCGCACACCTTGAATTCCATGGGACGGTTCAGAATGAATCCCAGAGAACCGTTATCGTTATGCTCGCACATGATCAGCACGGAACGCTTGAAATTCGATTCAAGCAGGTTCGCAGATGCAAGCAGAAGGCTACCTGCTTTGAGAGTGTTGAATTCGTTGACCATACGTTACGTTTATTGCTGCAGATAGTGCAAAAGTTCCTCAGCGTGTCCTTCCGGCTTTACCTTCGGCCACACATGCTCGATCATTCCCTGTTCATCGATCAGATAGGTTACACGGTTTGTCCCCATGTATTCCTTCCCCATGAATTTTTTCTTTCCCCAAACGCCGTATGCCTCGACAATTGTTTTCCCCGGATCGGCAACAAGCCTGAACGGAAGACCTAACTTGTCCGCAAACTTGCGGTGCGACTTATCGCCGTCGACGCTGACTCCAAGGACTTCAACATGTATCTTTTTGAAATTAGGGAAATTATCCCGAAAAGCACAAGCCTCCCTGGTACAGCCGGGAGTATCATCTTTAGGATAAAAGTAGAGGATGACCTTTTTGCCCCGGTATTCATCAAGTGTGACGGTTTTTCCGTCCTGATCCGTTGCAGAAAAGGAGGGGGCGGGTTGGCCTGGCTGCAGTAATGACATGACAGGAAGCGTTCGGTTTAGGAAAACTTTTTCTCCAGAATCTTCCCGTCGTGCAAAAAGTTTCGTAGATGCGCAATGCGGTCGCCTGTCGGTATCCTTCCGTTACGACCTTCTGAAACACCTCACTTTCGGGTTTGTGATATCCGGAAAATGGAAAAAGCGGAATTTTTTTCGTTTGATCCTTTGTTTTCAAGTAATTGATAGTTATACGGCAACGACGCAGACGCCTCCTGAACTGCGTTGAACAGACTCCCGAGCAAGGCATGAAACAGTATACCTTCTGTCCTCTCTGTGCAGAACCGCTCAGGGAAGCGTTCATTGACGGACGCAGAAGGCCGTTTTGTCCATCCTGCTCGTGGGTGCACTATGTCAACCCGCTGCCGGTTGCCGTAGCCTTTACCGTGAACCCGAACAATGAACTGCTGGTTGTCAGAAGAGCACACGAGCCTGCATACAATGAATGGGCGCTGCCGGGAGGATTTCTTGAATCCGGCGAACACCCTGAGGACGGATGCCTTCGTGAATTACGGGAGGAGACATCACTTGACGGACGTATCGAGAAACTGATCGGTGTCTATCAGCGCGATACGGAGATGTACGGATCTCTGGTCGTGGTTGCCTACAAGGTTGTTGCTGTTCACGAGAAGATCGCGGTGAACCATGAGGTTTTCGAAGCCGGATTCTACAGCATTGAACGGCTTCCGGCTATCACCATCCCGTTGCACAGGCAGATCATTGAAGAGAGTCGCTGGCCCTGATCACCCTGCAGGAGTGCAGATACCCCGACACCTCGCACCCTGTTTTTTGTTGCTGTCTTGAAGTATTTCCTTATGTGTGACACCATCGGACAAGGCGGTCTTTATCAATAAATGCTACACCAGGATGGCATGTATGGCAAAAATCACAGAAATCGAGGGAATCGGCAAGTCTTTCGGAGACAAGCTCCGGTCAGCCGGAATCGGCGGCACTGCAGAGCTGCTTGAAAAAGGGTGCGACCGGAAAGGCAGAAAACAGCTTTCCGCCCAGTCGGGCATCGATGAAAAGCAGATTCTCAAATGGGTCAACCGCGCCGACCTGAGCAGAATCAGGGGAATCGGTCCGCAATATGCGGATCTGCTGGAGGCTTCAGGTGTTGACACCGTACCCGAACTTGCCCAGAGAAAGAACGAGAATCTTCTCATGAAAATGGAAGAGGTCAACAGCAAAAAAAAGCTGGTACGAAAAATGCCGGTGGCAAAACAGGTACAGGGCTGGATCGATCAGGCCAAGGCATTGCCCCGGATCGTCTCCTATTAAGAGGAAGCAACCGACTTGCCGGAAGCAGGAACGGCCGCGGGCGGCGTTCAACCCGTAGCTCCTGCAGCTGCAGGGCTGTCGTGACCATCGCCTGACAAAGCACCGCTCTTCGACCTTCCCGATGCGTCCGGGGGTTGAGGCTGAAACGGCGTCTCGGTTTCGGATGCCCTTGGAAGAGTTACCGTGAAAACGGAACCGTGGTTCACCCTTGAACGGACCTCGATTTTTCCCCTGTGGGCAAGCACAATGTGCTTGACGATCGAAAGACCGAGGCCGGTTCCCCCGAGCCGCCTCGACCGGGCCTTGTCGACCCGATAGAAGCGTTCAAAGATTCTGTCGAGATCCTGCTGAGGGATGCCGGTGCCGTTATCCTCGACTTCCAGGCTCACGGTTCTTCCGCATGCAAAAGCCTTGATCCGTATACGGCCCTGCCCTTCATCGACATTTTTGACGGCATTGTCCACCAGATTGCGCATAACGATTTCCAGATAGTTTCTGTCGGCAAGCACAGGAGGAAGATTTTCCGGAACAGTGACATCCATCCTTATCCGTTTCTTCTCAACCGAGGGGCTGAACAGCAATGCCGTTTTATCGGCCACCTCCCGGATCGAGACCGCCTCAAAGCAATAGTCGATCTTTCCGGCTTCGATCTTCGAAAGATCGAGCACATCGTTTACCAGCGCAGCGAGCTGTTCGCTTTCCTGAAGAATGATGCGAAGAAAACCCGCTGCATGTTCCGGATCGTTCATCGCTCCTTCGAGAAGCGTTTCAGTGTAACCCCTGATGCTCGCCAACGGAGTTCTGAGCTCGTGGGAGACACTGGCAACGAATTCCCTGCGGACTTTCTCGAGATTCCTCAAACGGGTTATGTCGTTGATGACAATCACGGTACCCTGACAGTGACGATCTTTCATGACAGGCACCGCACTGACCTTAAGGACCCGTTCGCCGCTCGTTGTCTTGAGGCTCAACTCCTCCCTCATGTGTCTCGAAGGTGAAGCCTGCAGCTTTTCAAGCAGTTCCTTCATGGCTCTGTCGGCAATCTTTTTGACCGGCAGGGAACGGCTCATGGCTCCCTCGATTGCAAAAAGCCTGGATGCCGACGGATTGACCAGAACGATATCGCCGGCGGCATTCGTGACGATGATCGACTCCCTGATGCTTGCAATCACCTCCCTGAACCACTCCTCCTGACGGCTCATCCGTCTGATCTCTTCGGACATGAAAGTAAATGCGCGCGCAAGGTTTCCGATTTCATCCCTGCGATGATGTGCAGCGATCGGCTCGGGGGTCTCACCGTGAAGAAACCTGTCAGCCGAATCGGCGATGCGTTCGAGCGGACGGAACAGGAAGGCCGACGAGAGAATCCCGACGAGAAGCGCGAGCAGAACGGCCCAGAACAGCCCTCCCTCGATGCCTTTTCTGACTTCGGCTTCAATCATGCGGATATCATGAAGCGGCTTGGCAAACCTGAGAACAGCGTACGGCCTGGGCGACCCGAGAGGAACCGCCATGTAAAGCATCTCTTCCCCGACGGTTTCGCTGAAACGCACGTTTTCACCGAAACCGCGCTGGAGAGCCGAGGCTACTTCCGGACGGCCGAGATGACCGGGGATCGGAGCAAGTCGCCCTGCGTCGATATAGGAATCGCCGATTACCTTCCCGGCACTATCGATCAGCGTAACACGGACATCAAGCGCGGATCCTGCCCGGTCGGCCCAGGCATCAGCCTGGCGGACATCCTGCCAGCCGGGCGGTTTTTCCCGGAGCAGCTCCCTGCTGAGCGCCAGCTCCCTTTGCAGATCGTTCCGGACGGTCTTCACAAAGAGATCGCGCAGCTGGCGTCCCTGGTAGATGTAGCTGAGCGCTATCGTGAAGAAGATGATCAGGCCGAACACGACGCCAAGCCTGAACGAAACCTTAGAGTGCATGACCATCGCCCGTGGATTCCTCGAACTTGTAGCCGAGACCTCGAACAGTCTTGATCATTCTTCCGGCCCTGCCGAGTTTTTCCCTCAGTCTGGTAACATGCGTGTCAATCGTTCTGGTGTTGATGGTTTTATCGACATCCCAGACGTCGCTCAGCAGAACCTCGCGGGACTGGGCCTGTCCCTTTCTCCTGAGAAGCACGAGCAGCAGTTTGAACTCCATCAGGGTCAGCACAACCTCCTTTCCCGAACAGGTCACGGTATGTCGGCCTATATCGACTTCCAGATCGCCGGACCGCAGGACATCCTTCGTATCAGTGCGGCTGCGCCTTTCCCTTTTCAGGATAGCCCTGATCCTGAGGTTGAGTTCCCTCGGGCTGAACGGCTTGACGACATAATCGTCGATACCGAGTTCGAAACCGAGAACCTTGTCGATCTCCTCGCCTTTTGCGGTCAGCATGACGATGGGAGTATCCTGATAAAGCTGATGCTGCCGTATGTTCCTGCAGACCTCGAAACCGTCCATGCCCGGAAGCATGATGTCAAGCAGCACCAGACTGATCTGATGCAATGCAAGCAGGCGCAGGGCCTCCTCCCCGGAACCGGCGTGGAAACAGGTATAACCGGCACGGTCGAGATTGTATTTCAGCAGACCGGCAAGATTCTGGTCATCCTCGACAAGAAGAATTGCTGCATCAGCCACCTTCATCTCCTGGTTATGGCCGATAAACGGCCTTTTCAACGTCCTGATCTCCGCACGCATGCTGAGCCCTGTACCACATGCTCCGGGCCTGTGCAGTCAGCCGATCTTCCAGCATGCCGCCTGGTGCCCCGGTTCATACGTATCAAGCGGCGGTTGTGTTTCATGGCAATGCCTGTCGGCAAGGGGACACCGGCCGGCAAAACGGCAGCCGGCCGGCAGCCTTGTGGCGCTCGGAACATTACCCTCGATAATACTGAGACGCTCTTTCCTGGCGCCGAGTCTCGGAATCGACCGCAGAAGTCCTTTCGTATAGGGGTGCAGAGGATTTTCAAAAATGTGACGGACAGTTCCGGTTTCCGCAATTATCGAGGCGTACATGACAACGACTTCTTCGCAGAGTTCGGCCACGACTCCGAAATCATGGGTAATGAGCATGATGCTCATGCCCGTATCCGATCGGAGCGTGCCGATCAGATCAAGAATCTGGGCCTGAACGGTCACATCAAGAGCCGTGGTCGGCTCATCGGCAATCAGCAGTTCAGGGTTGCAGGACAATGCCATGGCGATCATCACCCGCTGCCTCATTCCACCCGACATTTCATGCGGATACGATGAGAACCGCCGCGCCGCATTGGGTATACCCACCATCTGCAGAAGCTCCACGGACCGTTCCCTGGCCTCCGCCCTGCCTGTCTCACGATGATTGAGAATCTGCTCCGTAATCTGGTCGCCGCAGGTAAACACCGGATTGAGCGAACTCATCGGCTCCTGAAAGATCATGGCCATCTCGTTGCCCCTGAGCCTGCGCATCTCTGCTTCTGGAACACCGAGAATGTCGCGGCCTTTCCAGAGTATCTCGCCACCGGCAAAATATCCCGGTGGCATGGGCACAAGCCTCATGATCGACAAGGCCGTCACTGATTTTCCGCAACCGGATTCGCCGATGATACCGAGTGTGCGATTTCTGGAAAGGGAAAAACTGACTCCGTCAACAGCTTTTGCGATTCCGCTGTCCGTGTTGTACCAGGTCTTGAGATCCTTTACGTGAAGGATGGGGTCCATAAGCACTGTGCCGCAGAGGCTTGATCAATCGGTTGCTGATGCATGGGCGCTGCCTGAATCCCGCCGGGAGCTTTCTGCTCCACTGCAGGCAGGGAAAAGAAAAGCGTATCATCAGGCATGCATAAAATACATAAGCTGCAATCGGACATTTTCACAGGGATAACCCCATATTTTGCAGAAACGTCACATTTTTCCTCTCACCGGCCCTGAAACAAGTGTGCCGATGCAGAAAAATCAAGGTACCAATTTTTCCGGGGTTTAGGAACGGTGCCGGGCTACAGGTTCGAATCCACCTCCCTGAGGGCGCTGTCAAGCTCGTCGAGTGTCGATTCGATGTTCAATGCGGCCGCCTCGATCCCTTGCAGCTTGTGGCCCAAGGATTCGCGACCTGAATCCCTGATCTCTTTCTGAAGGGCCTGCAAAGCAGAACGGCTTTCCCTGTAGGAAGACATCACATCGACAAACTCGCTGTGAACGGTCTCGAGCCGGGACTCGAGTTCACTGATCCTGTTCTGATCGCCTTCCAGCTGCGATTTCAGTTCGCCGATTGTTTTCTGCGACTCTTCCGGCGAGACCGTGCAACCTGAAAACAGGAAAAGCGGTACGAAAAAAAACACGCATGCCCTCATATCCATGATCCTGATCTGTTAATAGAGCTGCTTTGTTATATTGGAAGAAGCCTGAAGAAAGAGATGGCAGCGCTGGCGAATCTAACGAAATAATATAAAACAGCTTACCCTGTTCGTCAACAGCATTTTTCCCAATGGCAAGCGTTATCCGGCACCATGAGGATTATCCGGCAGTGTTGCGTTATCGGTGCCTTGCCCGGTTTTCATGACTATGTTTCCTGACTCCGTTCATCGGTTCTCGCGTGTAGTAAAAAGACCTCTCTCCTACCTTCAGGAAGCCCTGAAGGGTTCATCCGCCTATCGTTCACTGCATGAGGCGCTTCAGACCGGCGGCTCCGGCATGACCATAACCGGCGTGCATGGTTCGCTCTGCTCCATACTCGCAGTACAGCTCTTCCGTGACTGCGGTGTTCCGGTGCTCATCGTGTGCACGCCCGACACCCGTGAGCTGTATGACAATGACCTTGAACTGCTTCTTCCGGAACACACCTTCTTCAGAGCCGACGACGAACTCTCTCCGGCGCTCGGAAAACTTGCCGGAAAAACGGCAGTTGTAGTCCTGGCCGATTTCGAAGACCTTGAAAAACAGGTGTGCGGCCCCGACGAATCGGCTTCAAGGCTTTTCCTCCTGCAGCAAGGCAAGGATGCCGGATATGACGCGCTCATGTCCTTCCTTGAAAACAACGGGTTTGTTCGTCGCGAATTCGTTGAAGACGAAGGGGAATTCTCGGTTCGCGGATCGATCGTCGATGTTTTCAGTTTCGGAAGCAAGGAGCCGGTTCGTCTTGAATTTTTCGGCGATACGGTCACCTCGGTCCGAACATTCGATATCGACAGTCAACGTTCCGCAGCGACGCTCGACGCCGTGGAACTTACCGGCAACTTCACGGTTGCGGAAGGTCTGGACAGACCCGAATGGCTCCTGCCCGACTACCTTCCCTCTTCGTCCCTCGTGATCATCGACGACCAGCGCGCCATGTCCCGGGAGGCAGGCGGAGAAAGGCTGGCTGCTGCTCTTGCAAGGGTCAGGCACGTTGTCGTCAACAGGTTTCAGAAAAGCGGAATCGATTTCCATGCAGGATCGCAGGAAAAAATCCAGGCGAATTTCCGGCTGTTTGCTTCCCGCCTTCAGCCGGAGACAGGCAGCGGAAGAAAACCTGTCTTTGCCTGTGCCTCGCGAAAGGAAATCGAGGAACTGACCGAGTTTCTTGCAGAGGAGAGCCCGGCCGGGACAGGCGACCACCGGATCGATATCGACTGGTTTCCGGTTAACCTGCATACCGGTTTTGTATTCGAGAATCTCGACGTCTATACCGAATCGGACATCTTCGGCAAGTTCCACACCCACAGGCCGCACCGCAGAAGGAAAATCCGGGGCATTTCGCTCAAGGACCTCCAGCGGCTGAAAGTCGGCGACCATGTCGTCCACGAAGATTACGGCATAGGGATATTCAGATCGCTCGAGACAATACAGGTGGGCAATTCCGAGCAGGAATGCGTGCTTGTCGAATATGCGGATGGAGACCAGCTCTATGTGAATGTCCAGAACATCAATCTGCTTTCCAGGTATACCGCTTCGGAAGGAGCCTCCCCTGCCCTTTCAAAACTCGGAAGCGCCAAATGGGCTGCCAAAAAGGAAAAGGTAAGGAAAAAACTCAGGGATATCGCTGGCAAGCTTATCAGGATCTATGCCCAGAGAAAAATGACTCCGGGGTTTGCCTTTCCGGCGGATTCCATTTTTCAGCGGGAGTTTGAAGCATCGTTCATGTTCGATGAAACCCCCGATCAGCTCAAAGCCATTGAAGAAGTAAAAAAGGACATGCAGTCCTCTTCTCCGATGGACAGGCTCATCTGCGGTGACGCCGGTTTCGGCAAAACAGAGATAGCCATGAGAGCCGCCTTCAAGGCTGTCGAATCCGGCAAGCAGGTTGCCATCCTGACGCCCACCACCATACTGGCCCACCAGCATGCGGAATCATTCAGCCGGCGCTTCCAGAACTTTCCCGTCACGATTGCCGTGCTGAGTCGTTTTGTTTCCCGAAAACAGCAGCGGGAGATCATCGGCAACATCGCCCGCGGTGCAGTGGATATCGTGATAGGAACCCACCGCATGGTCTCCCATGATGTTGTCTTCAAGGATCTCGGACTGCTGGTGATCGACGAGGAACAGCATTTCGGTGTCGAGGTCAAGGAAAAACTACGCCAGGGCTTTCCCGGTGTCGACACGCTGACGATGTCGGCAACTCCCATACCCCGTACGCTTCAGTTCTCGATGCTCGGCGCCCGTGATATCTCGATCGTTTCGACACCTCCGAAAAACAGGCAGCCGGTCGAAACCGTGATCACGGAATTCGATCCTTCGATAATCCAGTCATCAATAAGACAAGAACTTCAGCGAGAGGGCCAGGTATTCTTCCTGCACAACCGCATAGCAGGCATCATGGAGATCGAACAGATGCTCAGGGAGCTGGTTCCCTATGCCCGAATGGCTGTTGCTCATGGCCAGATGCCGACCAGGGATCTGGAAAACGTGATGATGGATTTCATGCAGAAAGAGCTTGATGTCCTGATATCGACATCCATCATCGGCTCCGGACTGGACATATCCAACGCAAACACCATCATCATCAACAGGGCCGACATGTTCGGGCTTTCCGACCTGTACCAGTTGAGAGGCAGGGTCGGCAGAAGCGAACGGAAGGCTTACTGTTATCTGGTCACCCCCCAGCTTCACACCCTCAAGCGAGATGCCGTGCAGCGGCTTGCCGTCATCGAAAGCTTCACGGAACTCGGTTCGGGCATCAACATCGCACTGCGTGACCTCGATATCAGGGGGGCGGGTAATCTCCTCGGAGCGGAACAGTCGGGCTTCATTCATGAAATCGGCTTCGATCTGTACCAGAAAATGGTCGAGGAAACCGTTGCTGAACTGAAGACAACCGAATTCCGGCACATCTTTTCCGACACGGAAAAAGCCGTACCGAAGCCTTCCCGACCGTGCGATATGGTTTTTTATTTCGATGCCCTCATCCCCGACTATTACATCACGGCAACCCAGGAACGGTTTGTCTACTATGAACGCATTTCAAAAGCTTCAAGGAAAAACGAACTGGATCTTGTTGCAGCCGAGATGACCGACCGTTTCGGCGCCATGCCCCAGGAAGTCGTCAATCTTCTGGGAATCGCCTCGCTGAAACAGCTCTGTTCTTCGATCGGACTTGAAAAGATCGATATCCAGCAGGCCACAACAACGCTGTTCCTGCCAGAAAACGACGACAGGGAGTTTTACGACAGCACCTTTTTCCGGCAGCTGATCTCCTCACTGCAGGACCGGACGATGGAGGAGTACCATCCGCAATTCAGGCACGACAAAAAAATGAAGCTGGCGCTCACCCATCCCCCGGACGACCGTCCTGACCCGATTCATCTCATCGAACGGTATATGTCACTGCTGAAAAGACTTGCCGGAACCGCAGCAGAGCAGAACGCCCCCGTGTCCCGATGACCTTCCCCTGTCCATCGACCTTGCAGCATCTGCCTCCCGACCCCGTTTCCGGTTTCAGAACGGGCATCCGTCCGTTCAGCGGCAACTTTTAAAAGAAACTGAGATGTTAGCATGTATGATTGTTGGCACACATAAACAATAAATCATACAGTCATGAACATAGATATCAACGGAAGTTCCTGTCAGGCCTCGCCTGGCGATAGATTGCTTGATGTTGCACGGGTTCATCATAGCCATATCGGTTATTTCTGCGGAGGAAACGGCATCTGCTAGACCTGCTATGTCAAGGTTCTCAAGGGTCGGGATCTGCTCTCATCGCTGAGCGATCCCGAAAAGGCGATGCTTTCCGACGACCTGATCAGGGAAGGAACACGGATCGCCTGCATGACCACCATTGAAAAACCGGGGACCATCAGAGTGATTTCCGCTGTAGAGGAAGTAAAGCTGATGTTCGAGAACTCCCCCCTTCAGCTGCCGGCCTATTCGGGAAAAATGGGATGGGATGCTCTCGTGAAGTTTCCCGAAACCATCAGCCTGCAATGGCAGCGCATCGTCCAGGGCAAACTCGATCCCTGGCAGCTTTTCTCAGATGTCCTGACAGCTATCGGCGACGCCTTGCAACTTGCGTCTGAAGCAATGCAGTCGTATTTCACACCGAAATCAGCCATTGACGATGCCGGACCGGAAAGAATAACGGCAACAACCGCCTACGGACTCCCTGCTTTTTCGGGATGCTGTTCGAAAACCAACGGCAAGGAGATTGCCCCGGCTCCGCTGGAGCTGAACGAGCGGAAAGGCGTTGTCTGCAACTGATGCAGGCATGTCTTCAGGCCCTTGACATAACCCGGAGTCCCTCTGCCATGAAGGCAGCTGAAAGCCCGGAACCAACCGGGCTTTTTTTGTGTATATTTTTGTATTGGACTATTGGAGCTGTTGCGTTCCGTCTCAGTCGCTCCGCATCGGAATCGCACCTGCAGAGTCATGAGGGATACGTGGTTACTGAAAAGAATGCATTTCACCAATTAAACGGATACAGCCATGATCATCTATATCAATGACAAACCGTGCGAAGCTCAGGTAGGTGATTTGCTGCTTGCTGTGGCACAGCATCACAAAAGCCATATCGGCTACATATGCGGAGGAAACGGCATCTGCCAGAGCTGTTTTGTGTACGTGAAGGATGGTGCCGATTGTCTCTCCCGGCCAAGTGATGAGGAAAAGGCTTTTCTTTCCGACAAACTTTTCAGCGAAGGCGGCAGGCTTGCCTGCCAGTCCGTGATCGTCAAGGAAGGTGCCATCAGGGTGCTTTCACGTGCTGAACATCTGAGAAGAATAGTCCTTGGGCTGAACGTCCCCGGCTTTATCACCTATGCGCAGACCGTCGGCTTCAACGTGGTCAACAAACTTCCATCGGGAGCATCGAACGTCTTTGCCAGGGTCAGGCAGGGAAAACTCAACCCTGCGGATACTCTCGCAAAGATAGGAAACGGCCTCGGACACGCCTCTCTTCTGGCAATCAACACCTTCGTTGAAACCTTTTCGTTCATGCAAGGACCGGTAAACATGGTGACGGGAGGAGTTAAAGGGCTGTTCAGTGCTGCCTCGGGCGTCATATGCACGATTTCGGGCGGCAGGCTTCATTTGCCCGGCACAAGCTGCAGCACCCATGACTCCCCGAAAACGTCTGCTGTTGAAAAGGTCAGTATCAAAACAAAATAAAGGCATTGTCTGCCGGCCTACCCTGAGAAGCGGCCGGCAGACAATGCTTGCAACCCTGAAGCTCTGCGCCGTACAAAGATATGCATTTCCGGCTTCAAGCGAGAATGCCGGTTTTTTTCGTGAAACTCCGAAAGACTGAAAAGGACGATGGGCTATTCTTCCGACATGGGAAACATTGAATTCGAACTTGGGGTCAAGACCCTCGAACGATGGCTGATCAAGTCGGAAAAAAAAATGAACATCGCCATTGCCATACCGAAAGAGCGGGCTCTGGATGAGCGGCGGGTTGCACTCTCGCCGGCAGGAGTTCAGATTCTTACCGAACAGGGAATCCGCGTGATTGTTGAGGAGTCAGCCGGCAGGTTCTGTAATTTTCAGGACGGGGATTATGCCGAGGCGGGAGCTGCAATCGCCGGATCGCCTGAAGAACTCTACCCTCAGGCAAATGTGATCGTCAAGGTTTCCCCTCCGCAGCCGGAAGAACTCCCTTTTTTCATGGCCGGGCAAATGCTCTTTTCAGCCCTGCATCTCGGAACGGTCAGCCGGCATCTTGTCAAGTCGCTCATCGAGAAAAACATCACGGCGCTGGCATTCGAATTCATTGAAACAAGAGACGGCGAGCTTCCGATCGTCAGAACACTGAGTGAAATCGCCGGCTCACTGGCGATCCAGACCGCAGCAAAATATCTTGAAACCGGTTATGGAGGAAGCGGCATTCTGCTTGGCGGAATCGCCGGTGTTCCCCCTGCGCACGTCACCATCATCGGCGCAGGAACAGTCGGTCTGTTCGCCGCCCAGGATGCTCTCGGACTCGGTGCACAGGTCACCGTGATCGACAAGGAGATCAACCGGCTGAGACGATTCGAGGCATTTTTCAACCGCCATCTGGTTACTGCCATCGCGAATGACCATTACATAGCTCAGCTTGCAAGGATTTCGGACGTCATGATAGGAGCCCTGAGTCCGAAACAGAAACTCGGAAAGCCCCTTGTCAGTGAAGCGGTCGTCAAAACCATGAAGCCTGGTTCCGTGATCATTGATGTTTCCATCGATCAGGGCACCTGTTTTGCGACCAGCCGTCACACCACCCATGCCAATCCCATTTACGTCAAACACGGTGTTACGCATTACTGCGTACCGAACATCCCGTCAGCTGTTGCCAAAACAGCCTCATTCGCACTGACCAACACGCTGCTGCCGTTTCTTCAGAAGCTCACCCTGCATGAAACCATCCCGGATATCCTCTGGAAAAGCCACAGCCTGAGAAAAGGCACCTACCTTTTCAAGGGTTATGTCACGAAAAAAATACTTGCGGAACTGACCGATTTCCCCTTCAGGGAAATCGATATGCTTCTTGCGACAAGCTGACCCCCCGGTTACAGATACGAAAGCGGCCTGCCGAACTGCCGTGCAATGAAGGAGGCGCATGAAACGCCTGAATAGGTGACGGCGATGACCCCCTGACCGGGAAAAGTGCTGTCCCCGACCGCATACAGATTGGTGACGGGCGTCCTGTTCTGGGGTTTCTGGAGCACGTTCTGTCCCTGCTTCAGCAAAGGACCGTAAGAACCCTTGTGCCGGTTCAGGTAACGCTCATGGGTCAGCGGCGTTGCCGTCACCATGAGTTCAACCGCCCGGGACAATCCCGGAAGTATCTTTTCTGCACGCGCAATGATTGAACGGGCATACTCCTCCTTTGCCTGCCGGTACTCTTCGCGCTCTTTTCCGAAGCGCTCCCAATCGGAGGATTCCGACGTCACGAAAAGGTGTACAGTGTGCTTTCCTTCCGGAGCAAGCGAACTGTCGAGAAGCGAGGGAGCGGAAAAATAGACCGTACCTCCCTCCCGGTTGTAGGTATTCCAGTCTTCGACAAGAATATGATGGACATGAAAACCGTCGGGAACGATTGCACCGTCGACTCCGAGATAGATCTGGAACCAGCTCGGAGCCCGGAGAAACCTGTTTTCATCAACCCGGAACCGGGAATCGGGAACAAGTCTGTTGAACGTGTCCCATACCGTTGCGTTGCTGATCACCGTTCTCGAACGGCAAACCTCGCCATTACGGAGCCTGACACCTGCAGCTGCACCGTTCTCGAGCACGATGCCGGTCACTTCGCTGCCGAAACGCACCGAACCTCCCGACTTCTTCACGCCCTTGACGAGTGATTCGGCAATAACACCCGACCCCCCGACAGGATAGTTGATGCCGCCATGATGCCGGTCGGCAAGACAGATTCCCGCATTGACCAGCGGCGTCGACAGAGCATCCTGCAAAGCCCAGGAATAAGCCTCGATATCGATGAACCTGAGAAGCTCTTCGTCACGGATGTACTTCCTTGCAGTGCAGCCCATCGATCTGAACGTTTTCATCCCGAGAGCAAGGGCCTTCAGGGGATGCTTCAGGCCGACCGCGGCAAGATGGAGAGGATCCTCAAGCGAACCGGCAGGCAGCGAACTGAGAATGCTGTAGACCTCTTCAAGTTCTCCGTAAAACCGCCTGATTCCCTCTTCTTCGTGAGGAAACCTCCTGAAAAGGCTGTCAAGAAAAAGCGACCTGTCGTAGAAGACCGGTATGTCGAATCCTTTCGGCAGATGATAGTGAATCTGAACAGGATCAGGAACCGTCCTGATATCGATGTCAAGAAGCCTGAAAATTCGTGCATGCAGATTCAGGGTGCCCATCCGGTCATCCTTTCCGAATCCGTAGAAAACCGAAGCGCCTGCATCGAAAAGGTAACCGTCCCTTCTGAATGAAGAACAGCTTCCCCCGGGAAACGAATTCTTTTCGAAGGTGACGGTGGAAAACCCCTGCTTCTGAAGCAGGGCTGCCGCCGTCAATCCTCCTATACCGGCGCCTATGACGATAACATCCGCTGTTTCTGACATCGCTTCCGTGTTTCTTGGAATACCCCTCCGGGGCTCGAACTGTAACTTGCCTAAAGATATATTTTTATATTTACCAACAGTAGTGTCCGGTAAAAAATAAAAAAGGTCTGAAAACACTTGAGGGCACCTCTATATATTCCTGAGTGATATATCTTTAATAAGATCAATAAGTTAACGGCAATAAAAACCATAAAAAGCCGTATATTCCAGCAGTATCCATCATTCTGACTCTGCTGCCATGAAAA